>Ga0308168_1000062_pt1 | contig 229817 bp, 193 predicted proteins | sample PhyCR2_FD_202133 | JGI IMG/M metagenome (GOLD analysis project Ga0308168, IMG submission 202133) | Phyllosphere microbial communities from UC Gill Tract Community Farm, Albany, California, United States - DLSLRC.R2 | ecosystem: Host-associated > Plants > Phyllosphere > Unclassified | place...
GTCTGATAAATTGTTAAAGAGCAGTGAGTTAGGCGCTTTCGCTTGCTAACTCGAGGTGGCGTATATTACGCTTTCCTCTTTCAGAGTCAACCCTAATTTTCAGGATTTTTTCTCTGCGACCCCCGGATACTCTGTGAAGTTGTTCACATGTTCCGTGTCGATGGAGGCGCATTATAGGGAGCCGGTTCAGAATGACAAGCGTTAATATGCATTTTTTATCTGACCGCTCACTATTCATTCGTAACGCCTATTAAACCCGCTTTTTGATGGCTGCCGGCAGGTCCGCCAGGCTGTTTAGCACCCAATCGGCCAGCTTTTCGCCCTGCTCCGTCACCGGCTTGCCGGTACGCACCAGCACCTTGGTGCCGACGCCGGCCGCGATCGCCGCCTGCATGTCTTCCGGTTTATCGCCCACCATATAAGAAGCGGCCATATCGATGTTCAATTCCTGCTGCGCTTGCAGCAACATGCCCGGCTGCGGCTTACGGCAGTCGCACACCTGGCGATACTCTTCTACTGCCGCCTCCGGATGATGCGGGCAGAAATAGATGCCGTCGAAGTCGACGTCGCGATCGGCCAGCGACCAGTCCATCCACTCGGTCAGGTACATAAACTGGTCTTCGCTGAACTTGCCGCGCGCAATGCCGGACTGGTTGGTCACCATCACCAGCGCGAAGCCCATCTTTTTGAGCTCGCGACAGGCGTCGATCACGCCGTCGATAAAGTGGAAGTTGTCGATTTCATGGACATAGCCATGGTCAACATTAATCGTGCCGTCACGATCGAGAAAAATTGCTGGAACGCTTTGTGTCACCGCTTTGCTCCTGAGGGCCTGTATACGCTGACAGTATCGCATGTTTTACCCCACGCTGAGAACGCCGGAGAACGTCGTTGGCCGTTGACTTAGACGTCTAGACGCCTTAACATCTGAGGCATACCTTGGTTCCACGCCGAGGTTTACTTTTATCTAGCCACGGGCAACCACGCTAAAATAAGAAGAATATGATTAAACTTTCTAACATCACTAAAGTGTTCCAGCAGGGTTCGCGCACCATTACCGCGCTCTCTGACGTGACCCTTCACGTTCCTGCCGGGCAAATCTATGGCGTCATCGGTTCCTCCGGCGCCGGTAAAAGCACGCTGATCCGCTGCGCCAACATGCTTGAGCGCCCCACCTCCGGCCAGGTGCTGGTCGATGGCCAGGATCTGACGTCTCTGTCAGAAAGCGAACTGACGCGCGCCCGTCGCCAAATCGGCATGATCTTCCAGCACTTTAACCTGCTCTCTTCCCGTACGGTGTTCGGCAACGTGGCGTTGCCGCTGGAGCTGGACAATACGCCGCGCGCCGAGATCAAAAAGCGCGTGACCGAACTGCTGGAACTGGTCGGCCTGGCGGACAAGCACGACGCCTACCCGGCCAACCTGTCCGGCGGCCAGAAACAGCGTGTGGCGATCGCGCGCGCGCTGGCCAGCAACCCTAAAGTGCTGCTGTGCGACGAGGCCACCAGCGCGCTGGATCCGGCCACCACCCGTTCCATCCTGGAACTGCTGAAAGACATCAACCGCCGTCTGGGCCTGACCATTCTGCTCATCACCCATGAAATGGACGTGGTGAAACGCATCTGCGACCAGGTCGCGGTCATCAGCCAGGGGCAGCTGATCGAAAAAGACAGCGTCAGCGAAGTGTTCTCGCACCCGAAAACGCCGCTGGCCCAACAGTTCATTCAGTCCACGCTGCATCTGGATATCCCGGACGATTACGCCGCGCGCCTGTCGCCGGAGCGTCAGGGCGACCGTCAGCCGCTGCTGCGCCTGGAGTTCACCGGTCAGTCGGTCGATGCGCCGCTGCTGTCTGAAGCCGCTCGCCGCTTCAACGTGAACAACAACATTATCAGCGCCCAGATGGATTATGCCGGCGGCGTGAAATTCGGCGTGATGCTGGCGGAGCTGCACGGCAGCGACGAAGACGCGCTGGCAACGATTAAGTTCCTGCAAGAAAATCAGGTAAAAGTAGAGGTTCTGGGTTATGTCTGAGGCAATGATGTGGTTGATGGCGCGTGGCGTGTGGGAAACCGTCATGATGACCTTTGTCTCCGGCTTTTTCGGTTTCGTGCTCGGCCTGCCGGTAGGCGTGCTGCTGTATGTCACCCGCCCGGGGCAGATCATCGCCAACAATTCGCTGTATAAAATCCTGTCCGGGCTGGTGAACATCTTCCGTTCCATCCCGTTCATTATCCTGTTGGTTTGGATGATTCCGTTTACCCGCATGATCGTCGGCACCTCGATCGGTCTGCAAGCGGCGATCGTGCCGCTGACCGTCGGTGCCGCGCCGTTCATCGCGCGCATGGTGGAAAACGCCCTGCTGGAGATCCCGTCCGGTCTGGTGGAAGCGGCGCGCGCCATGGGCGCCACGCCGATGCAGATCATCAAGAAAGTGCTGCTGCCGGAGGCCCTGCCGGGCCTGGTCAACGCCGCGACCATCACCCTGATCACCCTGGTGGGCTACTCCGCCATGGGCGGCGCGGTCGGCGCCGGCGGCCTGGGCCAAATCGGTTACCAATACGGTTATATCGGTTATAACGCCACAGTTATGAATACCGTATTAGTATTACTGGTAGTTTTGGTTTATCTGATCCAATTCTGCGGCGATCGCATCGTCAAAGCCGTTACCCATAAATAGTTTCACAGCATATTAATGCGAGTCTAATGAGGAAGGGATATGTCGTTAACATTTAAATCCATCGCGACAATTGGCGCACTGATCGGCACTCTGGCTCTGGCGGGCTGCGGCCAGGATGAAAAGAATCCAAACCACATCAAGGTCGGCGTGATCGTCGGCGCTGAACAGCAAGTGGCCGAAGTGGCGCAGAAAGTGGCGAAAGAGAAATACGGTCTGGACGTTGAGCTGGTCACCTTCAACGACTACGTGCTGCCTAACGAAGCGCTGAGCAAAGGCGATATCGACCTGAACGCCTTCCAGCACAAACCTTATCTGGATCAGCAGATCAAAGATCGCGGCTACAAGCTGGTGCCGGTCGGCAGCACCTTTGTTTACCCGATCGCCGGTTACTCCAAGAAAATCAAATCGCTGGACGAGCTGAAAGAGGGTTCTCAGATCGCACTGCCGAACGATCCGACCAACCTGGGCCGTTCGCTGCTGCTGCTGCAGAAAGTCGGTCTGATCAAACTGAAAGACGGCGTTGGCCTGCTGCCGACCGTACTGGACGTGACCGAGAACCCGAAAAACCTGAAGCTGGTTGAGCTGGAAGCCCCTCAGCTGCCGCGCTCTCTGGACGATCAGCAGATCGCGCTGGCGGTGATCAACACCACCTATGCCAGCCAGATCGGCCTGACGCCGGCGAAAGACGGTCTGTTTGTGGAAGATAAAGACTCGCCTTACGTCAACCTGCTGGTTGCGCGCGAAGATAATAAAGACGCGGAAAACGTGAAGAAATTCGTTCAGGCCTACCAGTCTGACGAAGTGGACGCCGCCGCCAACAAAATCTTCAACGGCGGTGCCGTGAAAGGCTGGTAAGCGCTTATTCACCAATTTTATTCCTATAATTGCAAGACGGGCCAAGGCCCGTCTTGTTATTTCCGCCATAGATTGCTTCAATAGCGCCACTTTCATTAAGGCAGAGGAATCTCAATGCGTGTTTTACCTCTCTGTTTGTTAGCGCTCGCGCTGGCCGGATGTTCATCGCAACGTATCGCGCCATCCTCAACAAACAGCACCAGCAAGCCGACCACGACCGCCCCGACCAAGACCACGCCGGCCGCCCGCCCCGCTCCGGTAAAACTGTATAAAAGTGCAGAAGAACTCGTGGGTAAACCATTCCGCGATCTGGGTGAAGTGTCCGGCGAATCGTGCCAAACCACCGTACAAGACTCCCCACCGAATCTGGCTACCGCCCGTAAACGCATGCAAATCCGTGCGTCTTACATGAAGGCCAACGCCGTGCTGCTGCACGACTGCCAGATTGTCAGCGGCGTCGCCGGTTGTTACCAGCAGGCCGTTTGCCAGGGCTCGGCGCTTAACGTCTCGTCTAAATGACCGAATTCGTTTTTGAGCAGATCGGCGTGATCCGCTCGCCTTATAAAGAGAAATTCGCCGTGCCCCGCCAACCGGGGCTGGTCGAAGACGGTGGCGGCGAACTGCTGCTGCTGCCGCCTTACAACCAGGCGGAAGCGGTTCGCGGTCTCAGCGATTTCAGCCATCTGTGGGTGATGTTCATTTTCCATCAAACCATGGAAGGCGGCTGGCGCCCGACGGTACGCCCACCGCGTTTAGGCGGCAATGCCCGCATGGGCGTGTTCGCCACCCGCTCCACCTTCCGCCCCAACCCGCTCGGCATGTCGCTCATTGAGCTCAAAGGCGTACGGGTGAAAAACGGGGAAGTGGCGCTGGAACTGGGCAGCCTCGATCTGGTCGACGGCACCCCGGTGGTGGACATCAAGCCTTATCTGCCGTTCGCCGAGAGCCAACCGCAGGCCCGCGCCGGCTTTGCCCAGGCCGCGCCCGCCGGCGATATGCCGGTGCGTTTCGCGCCGCAGGCGGAACAGCAGCTGCAGCAACATCAGGCGCGCTACCCGCAATTAAGGCGTTTTATCAGCCAGGTGCTGGCACAGGACCCCCGTCCCGCCTATCGTAAAGGAGAGGACGTCGAACGGGATTACGCCGTCTGGCTGCTGGATTTCAACGTGCGCTGGCGCGTCGTGGACGGCCACACCGAAGTGCTGTCGCTCGACCCGCGTTAAAATTCCGCCGCCTCTCTTTTGGCGACCCGCTCGCGCTGGTAAACTAAATCACTTTTTGGCCGCCACTCTGGCAGCCCGATGCAATTTGCAGTTCTAACGGAACCAAAACACCATGCGTACTAGCCAATATCTGCTCTCCACTCTGAAGGAGACACCTGCCGACGCCGAAGTGATCAGCCACCAGCTGATGCTGCGCGCCGGGATGATCCGCAAGCTGGCCTCCGGTCTTTACACCTGGCTGCCGACCGGCCTGCGCGTTCTGAAAAAGGTTGAAAACATCGTTCGCGAAGAAATGAACAATGCTAACGCGATCGAAGTATCCATGCCGGTGGTTCAGCCTGCCGACCTGTGGCAGGAAAGCGGCCGTTGGGAGCAATACGGCCCCGAACTGCTGCGCTTCGTCGACCGCGGCGACCGTCCTTTCGTGCTGGGCCCGACGCATGAAGAAGTGATCACCGATCTGATCCGCAACGAGATCAGCTCGTACAAGCAGCTGCCGCTGAACTTCTTCCAGATCCAGACCAAGTTCCGTGATGAAGTGCGCCCACGTTTCGGCGTGATGCGTTCCCGTGAGTTCCTGATGAAGGATGCCTACTCCTTCCATACCTCGCAGGAGTCTCTGCAGGAGACTTACGACGCGATGTACGAAGCGTACAGCAAAATCTTCAGCCGCATGGGCCTGGATTTCCGCCCGGTGCAGGCCGATACCGGCTCGATCGGCGGCAGTGCGTCGCACGAATTCCAGGTGCTGGCGGACAGCGGTGAAGACGATATCGTGTTCTCCACCGGTTCCGACTTCGCCGCCAACATCGAGCTGGCGGAAGCGGTCGCTCCGGCAGCGCCGCGCGCGGCGGCCAGCGAAGAGCTGCGCCTGGTGGATACGCCAAACGCCAAAACCATCGCCGAGCTGGTCGAGCAATTCCAGCTGCCGGTGGAAAAAACCGTGAAGACGCTGATGGTGCGCGCCACCGAAGAGAGCGGCCATAAACTGGTCGCCCTGCTGGTGCGCGGCGATCACGAGCTGAACGAAATCAAGGCCGAGAAGCTGGCGCAGGTTGCCGCGCCGCTGACCTTCGCCACTGAAGAAGAGATCCGCGCCATCGTCGGCGCCGGCCCGGGTTCCCTCGGCCCGGTCAAGCTGCAGATGCCGGTGGTTGCCGACCGCAGCGTGGCGGCGATGAGCGACTTTGGCGCCGGTGCCAACGTCGACGGCAAACACTACTTCGGCATCAACTGGGAGCGGGATCTGCCGCTGCCGCAGGTGGCCGACATCCGTAACGTGGTGGAAGGCGACGCCAGCCCGGACGGTCAGGGCACGCTTCTGATCAAACGCGGCATTGAAGTGGGCCATATCTTCCAGCTCGGCACCAAGTATTCGGAAGCGATGAAAGCGACCGTACAGGGTGAAGACGGCCGCAACCAGGTGCTGACCATGGGTTGCTACGGCATCGGGGTGACGCGCGTCGTGGCCGCTGCCATCGAGCAGAACCACGACGAACGCGGCATTATCTGGCCGGACGCCATCGCGCCGTTCCAGGTCGCTATTCTGCCGATGAACATGCACAAGTCGTTCCGCGTGCAGGCGCTGGCCGAAGAGCTGTACAACACCCTGCGCTCCCACGGCATCGACGTGATCCTCGATGACCGCAAAGAGCGCCCGGGCGTGATGTTCGCGGATATGGAGCTGATCGGCGTGCCGCACTCTATCGTTATCGGCGACCGTAACCTCGACAACGAAGAGATCGAGTACAAAAACCGCCGCGTCGGCGAGAAGCAAATGATCAAAACCGGTGAAATCGTTGATTTCCTGCTGGGCCAGATCAAACGCTAAACACCGAGCGTCAGCGAATAAAAAACCCGCCTAGGCGGGTTTTTTTATGTCCATGGGGACAGGGGAAGTTAGTTGTTGCTACAGCTTTTACTGCGGTCGAACGCGATTTTACCGTCCGGCACCACCGCCTTCTCTATCTGCCCCTCTTCCATCGACGGCTGCACGCTGAAGTGCGCGTTGAAAGTCAAAAACACCGGCTCACCGGCATTCTTATTGGCTTTGGCGTAACCTTGCTCCAGCGCGATGTTGTTATCCACCGGGAACGTGATGCCGGTGGCGCAATCTTTGAACACCGCCGCGTCGGCCATATAGGTGTAGCTGCCTTTCATCACCATCGGCGTTTTAGGCAATGGCTTCTCGACCGGCTCCAGACGATAATTCAGCTTGGAGGCGATCGGCGCGCCGCTGCGATCCAGCATCTCAAGACTCTTGCCCACCGGGCGGAAGTAGCGTTTTTCCCCGGTGCTGTCAGTCAGCACCAGCTTATCCGCGGTGCGCGCCCATTTGCCATAGTCGGCGAAGGTCTGATCGCCGTCTTTGGTGCCGCGATAAGTTTCCTGCAGCACAAAGGTGCCGTCCTCATCCAGGAACAGCGCCGTATCCAGCCCGCCGCAATCGGCGCAAGGCAACAGCCCTTGATAACTCTGCGGCATCGCCTGCAGCTGTTGTTCCTTCGGTTGATAATGATTGTTGCATCCCAACAACGAGAGTGCGCCTGCCGCCAAGAACAGGGCTACCGTAATTTTCTTCACAGTTATTCTCCTACTGTGTTCATGTATTCCTAAGTGCGAACCTTGCCACGCAGCGCCTTGGTGGCGCCCTTACGCGCCTTGCCTTCCAAACGGCGCAATTTTGCCCCTTTGGTCGGCTTGGTCGCCTTGCGCATTTTTTCCACCACCATCGCCTGCTGAATCAGCGCGACCAATCTGGCCAACGCCGCTTCGCGATTCAATTCCTGACTGCGATACTCTTGCGCCTTGATAATCACTACGCCATCAGCGGTAATGAGATGATGATTCAGCGCCAGCAGCCTTTCCTTATAATACTCTGGCAGGCTGGATGCCCGGATGTCAAAGCGCAAATGGATCGCCGTTGAGGTTTTGTTCACGTGCTGGCCACCCGCGCCCTGCGCGCGGATCGCCGTCAATTCCAGCTCATTATCCGGTATGGCTACGTTTCTTGACAGTTCCAGCACCGGTCACACCTGTGCCTGCTGCCACTCGGCAAACTGGATTTCCAGACTATTCTGAGCATCAGACAGCCAAATAGTTCCCTCCTGCAGCGTTGCCTGCAGCGTCATGGTGCGGCTGGCCAGCGCCGTCAGGCGCGCCAGCTGTTCGTCATCGAGGAAGCGCACGCTCAGGTTCTTGTAGCCGGCCACTTTTCCCTGCATCGCCTGCCACCAAACGTGCGCGGCGCGCTCGCCGTAAGCGTACAAGACCACGCGCGGCGACTGGTTGCAGGCCTTGCGGATGCGTTTCTCGTCGGGCAATCCCATCTCGATCCACATTTCCAGCCCGTTGTGGTCGTTGCGCTGCCAGATCTCCGGCTCGTCGTCGGCGCTCAGCCCTTTGGTGAACACCAGCCGCTCGTCGGCGTGGCAGATCCAGGCCAACAGGCGCAGCATCATGCGCTGCTCATTTTCGGACGGGTGTTGCGCCAGCGTCAGCGTGGCGTCGTGGTAGAAGTGACGATCCATATCAGCAATATTGACCGCGGCTTTATAAATGGTTGCTTTCAGCGCCATGGGTGACCTCGTTATTATCCGGCGACAGTGTACTTGATCAGGGCCAAACCCCGCCAGCGCGGCCAGGCTGCGGCAGTGCGAAAGGCGTGCCGGGGTGCTGATAACTCCATAACAGCTGTGCTATAGTCGTCTAGGATAGGATAAAACTCCGAGAGTCTGCGCCTCATCGCGATAGTAGTCTTGATGATGCAGAGGTTCTTAAGGGAGGAAACTGTGCAACAATACTGTGAGTTAGTACGCCGTACTTACGCCGAGATTGGCAGTGGAGATCTTGGCTACGTGCCTGATGCGCTGGCTTGTGCGTTAAAGGCATTGGACGATGTCGCAGCGAACCACGCGCTACCGTCCTCCGTTAGGGAACAGGCGGCCTTTGCCGCCGCTAACTTATTGGTGAGCGACTATGTTGATGAATGATGAGTACCAACCCATCAATTGCGATGACTACGACAACCTGGAACTCGCCTGTCAGCATAAACTTATTCTGAAGCTGGAGTTACGCGACGGAGAAGTGATCGAGGCCAAGGCGATCGACCTGCTGCAAAAGAAACGCGTTGAGTATCTGACCATCGAACAGAACGGCCAGCAGCGCGACCTGCGTCTGGACCATATCAGCAGTTTCAGTCATCCGGAAATCGGTACCGTGGTCGTCAGTCTGTCGGACTGAGCAGCGGTAACCCCATCCCAACAGGGCAGCCCAACGGCTGCCCTCGTCATTTAGGGCTTCAGGCTGGCGTAATAAGCCGCCAGATCGGCGATATCGTCATCCGACAATCCCGACACATAGGCTTTCATCACCTCGGCCTGGCCGCCGTTGCGTTCCCCTTTCTTGTACGCCTGCAACGCGTGCTGCAGGTACATGGCGTTCTGCCCGGCCAGATTCGGGTACATCGGCACCGTCACCTTGCCCTGCGCGCCGTGGCAGGCCGCGCACGCGGCGGCTTTGGCCTGACCGGCGGCCGCATCCCCCGCCGCCAACGCCGGCAGGCTGAACAGGCCGGCGGCCAACAGCGCGATTTCCACAAACTTCATCATTGCTCCTCACGATTATGATTTTTTTCCCAGCGCAGCCGCCACGGGCGTTCGCCTTCCGGCACCTGCCCCGCCTCACAGACGAATACGCCCAGCGCGGCGATCAGCTGCTCATCATAATAAATCAACGGGATGCGTTCACGCTGCCAGGGAGGAATACCCAGCTCCTGCCACAGTTTTTTTATCGGCCGCGAATGGGCGCGCCCCGCGATGCGCACCGCGCCCTGCACGCCGCCGAAACGAATGCTAATCTGCTGCGATGGCAGCGGCGCGCGCAGCGCCAGATCGCCCTCCCCGGCAACCAACTGCCCCAGCCCGTCCGGCAACGTCAGCGGCAGGTCAGGCTGCCAGGGCAGATGCACATCGCGCAGTGCCGCCAGCGGCGGCAACAGGTGCAATCGGCCTCGGAAGCGGCGGATCTGATAGGCGCCGAGCTGCAGCTGCGGTTCGGCATCTTCCCGGCTGAGCGCCACCTCATCCCACAGACGCTGCAACTGCTCACGCGCCGGCATGGTAACGTTGAACAATGCGATCCAGCGCCGCAACAGAGCGAAGCGCCGCACCGGCGAACAGGCCGTCAAACCGTCGATCGCCAATGAGCGATCCGCCGCCAACAGGCTTTGCAGCGGTTCCGCCAGCAGCTCGTCCAACAATTGTTCCTGTTCGGCGCACAGGCTGGCGCTGCGCGCCACCGCCGAAGCGAAGTGCGGCCAACGTTGATTGAGCTGCGGCAACACCTGCAACCGCAGGAAATTGCGATCGAAGCGCGTGTCCTGATTGCTGTCGTCGTCTATCCAGGTTAAGGCGTGGCGTTGCGCGTAATTTTCCAGCGTTTGACGCGAGCAGCCCAGCAGCGGCCGCAACAGCAGGTGCTCGCCCAGCGTGGCGCGCGCCGCCATCGCCGACAACCCCGCCGGCCCGCTGCCGCGCTTGAGCGCCAACAGGAAGGTTTCGCTTTGATCGTCAAGGTGTTGGGCGGTGAGCAGCGCTTCGCCCTCCGCCAATGCTGCGCTGAAAGCGGCATAGCGCGCCGCACGCGCCGCCGCTTCGATGCCGCCCTGGCGGGCATCCACCTGCACGTGCGTCACCGTCAGCGGGATCCGCCACTCGGCGCACCGGCTGCGGCAATGCTCAACCCAACGGTCGGCAAAGGCGCTCAGGCCATGGTGCACGTGCAACGCACGTAGCTGCAGCGCCGGACGTTGGCGGCGCAACGCCGCCAGCAGATGCAGCAGCACGCTGGAATCCAGGCCGCCGCTGAACGCCACCAGCAGCCGCTGCTGCGCGCCCAGCTGTTCCGCCACCTGCGTCGTTAATTGATCAGTATCCATCGGTAGGCTTTGTCACTTCTACATAGCTGCACGTTAACCCCGCCTACCGCCATCAATCAAGCATTAACCGTCCGGGCCTGGCGTCGCGTCAGCAGCCACCAGCCGCCCAGCACCGCGATCACCGCCAGCGCACATCCGGCCGCCCCCCAGCCGATCTGGGCGAAAATGCGGCCATACGCCTGCATCGCCGCCCCTTCGATGTGATCCTCGGCGGTCTGATTGGCGATAATGCCCGCCAGATAGTTGGCGATCGAACCGGTGGCCAGCATATAGATGCCGGTCAACACGCCGGTGGCACCAGGGATATTCAGCCGGGTGATCTGCGCCATCGCCACCGGATCGATAAACAGTTCGGCGAAGCCCATCACCGCCAGACCGGCGATCATCAGCCCCATCGATCCCGGCCCGTGCAGCCGCGTATTGAGCGCCATCAGCGTAAAGCCGACGCCGATCAACAGCAGACCGAAGGCGAACTTGCACCAGATGCGCAGCGTGCGATCGCCATCGCCGCTCGCCAGCCAGGCCAGCGCCACGCCGCCCAGCATCACCGCGCAGGCGTTAACCGACTGGAACAGCGCGGTCGGCACCGTCCAGCCGAACCAGCGCCGGTCAACGAAATGATCGATAAACAGGCTGATGGAGCTGCCGCCCTGCTGGGCAAAAGCCCAGAACAGCGTGCCCAGCAGCATCAGTACGATGATCTGCCACAGCCCCCGGCGCTGGCCGGCGTCCGCGCGCAGCATAATGCGCGCCACCAGCGCCACCGCCGCCACGCACACCAACCCGAGCAAATAGCCGGCCCAGTCGCGTTCAAACAGCAGCGTGAAGAACAGCGGCGACGCCAGCAGCGCCGCCAGCAGCCATCCCCAGTGCGGCAGGCCCAGGCTCCTGGCGCGCATCAGCGGTGCATTCACGCCGCGCGTATGGCGGAAATGGCGTCCGCCCAGCAGAAAAATCACCAGGCCGGCGAACATGCCGATCCCGGCCAACGCAAAGCCGACGTGCCAGCCATAGCGCTCGGCCGCCAGCCCGCAGGCGATCGGCGCCAGAATAGATCCGACGTTGCCGGCGGCGTACAGCAGCGAGAAGCCCCCTTCGCGGCGCGAGTCCTGCGCCGGATACAGTTCGCCCAGCAGGCAGCTGATATTGGATTTGAACAGGCCGTAGCCGCAGATGATGATCGCCAGCGCCAGATAAAGCGACTGGGCGGAGACCGCGCTCAGGCCAAGCACGATATGTCCCAGGGTCATCAGCGCCGCGCCGGCGATCACCGCGACGCGGTTGCCCAGCAGGCGGTCGGCGAGCCAGCCGCCAAGAATAGGAGTGACGTAAACTAACGAAGCGTAAGCGCTGTAGAGATCGATGGCGTGGCTGTCGGTATAGCCGAGTTGGTGGGTCAGATAGAGGATCAATAACGCACGCATGCCGTAAAAGCTGAAATATTCCCAAATTTGTATCGCTACGACATAGTAGATTGCGCGCGGCTGTGAGGGTGTTTTCATGGTGGTCTCCCATTAGTCGGTGAACGACAAAGGGGAAGCGCGAGCGCCTCCCCTCTTATTGGCTGCGGTTATTTCGCCTTCAGCACTTTCACCCGATAACGTCCGTCCGCCTGGCGATAGGCGCCGTGAATGTCGGTTTCAAAGCCCGGATAATGCGCGCCGATTTCGCACAGCATCTGCAGGAACTCCAGCACCGGCCGGCTCTCTTCGGTCAGCATCTCGCCCGGCATCACCAGCGGCACGCCCGGCGGGTATGGGAGGATCATGTTGGCGTTAACCTTACCGACCATCTCTTCCAGATAGACCTCTTCCACTTCGCCGTGCAGCTCTTTCTGGAACGCCTGGTACGGATTCATCACCATGGTTGGCAGCACTTCGAACGCGCGGTACATCAGGTCTGGCAAGTTGTGTTGCTCCACCAGGCGGTGAATGTTCTGCGCCAGATCCTGAATGCGCATGTTTTCATAGAAATCAGGCGCTTCCTGATACAGCGAAGGCAGCATGTTTTTCACCCGCAGGTTCAGGTCGAACGAGCGTTTGAAGTCAGTCATCGCGCGCAGCAGGCTGAGCGCCTTGGTTTTATCGATGCCGATGCTGAACAGGAACAGCAGGTTGTAAGGCCCGGTTTTCTCGACGATGATGCCGCGCTCGTCGAGGTATTTCGCCACGATGCTGGCCGGGATGCCGAACGGCTGCATCTCGCCTTCCTTGCTCATCCCCGGGGTCAGGATAGTGACCTTGATCGGGTCCAGATACATGTGTTCGTTGTCGATGTTCTTGAAACCGTGCCAGGCGCTGTCGGAGCGCAGCGGCCAGCATTCCGGCTCATCGATATGCTCCGGCTGCCAGACGTCGAAGAACCAGCCGTCGGACTCGACTTTCAGGCGTTTGATCTCTTTGCGGAACTTGATCGCGCGCTCGATAGAGCCGTTGATCAGGCGCTTGCCGGCGTTGCCTTTCATCATCGCCGCGGCGGTTTCGGTCGACGCCACGATGCCGTAGTGCGGCGAAGTGGTGGTGTGCATCATGTAGGCTTCGTTGAAGGTCTCTTCGTTGATATCGCCCTTCACATGAATCATCGAAGCCTGCGAGAAGGCCGCCAGCAGTTTGTGGGTGGACTGGGTTTCGTAGATCACCTTGCCCTCCACGCGGCCGCCGCTCATGCCGCACTTGCCTTTATAGATCGGATGGAAGTTGGTGTAAGGCACCCAGGCGGAGTCGAAATGGATCGACTTCACGTCCAGAGTGTTCTTGATAAAGTCGGTGTTGTACAGCAGGCCGTCATAGGTGGAGTTGGTGATCACCGCATGCACCGGCCAGGTGGCGTTCGGGGTCTCCTTCACGCGTTTGGCGATGGTGGCGCGCTGGAACTCGCTCTGCGGAATGCCGCCGAGGATGCCATAGGCATTGCGGGTCGGGCGGAAGTAGATCGGCGTGATGTCGCTCATCATCATCAGGTGAGTCAGCGACTTGTGGCAGTTACGGTCAATCAGCACCGTGCTGCCCGCCGGCGCCGAATACATGCCGACGATCTTGTTGGCAGTGGAGGTGCCGTTGGTCACCATGTAGCTGCGCTCGGCGTTGAACACGCGGGAAATGTACTCTTCCGCCTCTTTGTGTGGGCCGGAGTGATCCAGCAGCGACCCAAGCTCGGACACCGAAATCGAAATATCCGACTTCATGGTGTTCGGGCCGAAGAAATCGTAGAACAGGCTGCCCACCGGGCTTTTCTGGAAGGCGGTGCCGCCCATGTGGCCCGGTGTACAGAAGGTGTATTTGCCTTCGCGCACGTATTTGAACAGCGCCTTGGTCAACGGCGGCAGGATGGTGTCGATATACTCGTCGGTGTTCTGTTTGATCTTGGCGGCGATGTCGGTTGCCGCGCCGAGCGCATACTCGAAGAAGCGCACCTGCATGCGCAGATCGTTCAGGCTGACGTCCAACGTGGAATAGGTGTTGGCGAATGCGTACAGCGGCATGTATTCGTTCAGTTGGCTGATCTCTTCGCACAGCTCCAGATTGTATTTGTCCCAGTCGAAGATCACCCCGCACAGACGGGCGTTGTTCTCGATCAGTTTCAGCAGGTCTTCGCGATCGTTAGGGTAAACGATGCGGAAATCCAGACTTTCCAGCGCCTGATGCAGTTCACGGATAGGCTCTTCTTTGAAGTAGACACCCATGTGATTCATGATGGCGATAACGTTCATATGCATTTCTCCTGGCAAAGCAAGCCCCTTCCCGTCGCGGCTGACAGGTCGGAAAGAAAGGGGCTGGGTAAATTCAGTCGGTCAGCGGACGCGAATCAGTGCGCTTTGGCCGTGGTGTTTTCATCGACCGCCGCTGCATTGGCAGCCTGGCGGGTATTCATTTTCCGGGCGTAGAACATCAGGATAATCAGGCTGATGATAAAGGTGCCGGACAGTTCGAAAGAGTTGGCGCCCATCAGCGCGATGAAGCAGAAGCCGCAGCCGCACACCGAAGCGATCAGGCTCAGCAGGTTGCGCACGTTGACCCCTTCGAAGCGAATCAGGTCTACGCAGGAGTAGAAGTAAGGCAGCATGGTCAGCAGCACCGCGATGCCGGTCAGCTCGCCGAACAGATCGGAAGCCTTGCCGCCGGCGGAGCTCATCAGGGTGATCAGCACCATCAGCGCGGTCATTTTGCAGCTCGCGAGCAGCAGGCCTTTTTTCGGAATGCCGTTTTTATCCAGCTCGCCGTACACTTTCGGGAAGTTGCCGTCGTTGGCGGCGCGCACCCCGGCCTGGCCGACCAGCATCATCCATGACCCGAGCGAGGTCAGGCAGGCAAAGGCGGTGAACGCGGAAACCATCGGTGCCGCCCAGTTGCCCATAATCGCCGAGGCGCTGATGGCGAACGGCGCGCCGCTGGCGGCCATTTCAGACGCCGGGAACATGCCGCTGATCACTTGGGTGGCGGCGATGTAGATGATGCCCGCCAGGCCGGTGCCAAGCATGGTCGCCAGCGGCACGGTGCGTTTCGGGTTTTTCACCATGCCGGTGCTGACCGCCGCGGATTCCACGCCGATGAACGCCCACAGGCACAGCAGAATACTTTTGATGACCGCATGGCTGTCGGTGGTGCCGGAGGTATTCCAGTTAGCCTGGTAGGTGGCGGCGTCAAACCAGTGCCAGCCGAGGGTGGCGGTTACGATCACCGGGATCAGCACCAGCACCAGGCCCAGGGTGGTCAAGCGGCTGACCCAGGTCCCGCCCAGCATGTTGACGAAGGTGAAGATCCACACGATGGCGATACAGGCGATGCCGGCAGGCACCGGGTTGTTCAACGCCGGGAAGAAGGTGGAGAGATAAGAAACGGCGGTAATGCCGATGGCCAGGTTGCCGATCCAGTTGGCATGGTAATAAAGCACGCCGGTCTGGAAGCCGAACGCCGGGGAAATTTCACCGGCGTAGGCGATAGGGCCGCCCTGCTGCGGGTTTTTGGTCGCGAGGCGGGCGTACACGTAGGCCAGCGACATCGCCCCGATAATCGAGATCACCCATCCCCAAATGGCGATGGATCCGAGACTCGCCAGGTTGGCGGGCAATAAGGCAATCCCGCTCCCCATCATATTACCGGCGACTACGCCGGTGCAGGCAATAAGCCCTATTTTCTTGGGTGAAGCCATGGTCAGTTTCTCCTGATTTACGTTTCTTATAAGCCACACCCATAAATAAAAGATTTTAATGAGCCGGCTTGATAGTCAGGATGCTAACCATCGGCAGAAATAAAGTCCTAAAGATAAAGTGAGATTACGCTCATGATCATACAAATGATAACCTGAGGTTTTTGATTAACACATCAAGATAAAAAGGTAAGCTAAAGAAAAGATAAACATCGTTAAAAAACAGGATAATAACCAGGTTAATCACGAATAACAAACGGCAGAAAAGGAACGATATTGCGCAGCAAAATAACACAATGGCGCAACATGCCTTCACCAATAAATAACGCCGCCGGAATTCCCTGAGAATAATGGCGGCGTGGTTCTGGTGAATTATTGGCGCTGATAGTTATTTAAATAAGGCACCACGTTGGTCAATGACGTCTGGAATACGCCATTGGTGATCCAATGCAAGGTATCTTCACCGGGGCGCAGGTTGAACGCGGTAATATAAGAATCCGCCGCCAAATGATTCTGCCCCTGCATTTCATACACTTTGCCCAGCAGCACATAATTCAGCCACGACATTTGCAACTCAATCCCCAGCTCGATCGCCCGGTGCGCATCGTCAATGCGTCCCTGCGCCAGCGCATCAACCGCCAGAACTTGCTGCACGATCGGCGTATTTTTCAATTCGGGGATCGTCGCCAGATGGCTGATATCGGCGCGCAATTGCGCCAGCCCCTGGCTGTCGAACGGTTGATAAGAGTTGCGCAGCACATCCACCAGCGCTTTTTCCGCCAGCAGGTAGTGGAAATTCGGCGCGCTTTTAATCAGCTCGCTCAGCTGCGCGCTGGCGCGAGTCAACGAATCAGCGTCGCCATGGATCAACAATTGATGCGCCTGGTAGAAGCGCTGCAGCAGCGGCCCGTTGTCCGGCAGCAGCTGCGCCAGACGCTGTTCCAGCTGCGGCGGCCAGGGCTGTTTCAGCGCGGCGGACAGGCTGGCGAGGAAGTCGCTTTGGATCTTCAGCTGGTTATCGGCGGTAATGAAGTAACGCTTGTCCAACATGATTGAGCTGTCGGCGTTATCCACCAGCCGTACGGACAGGAAACACTGCTGGGCGCGGTAGTGGCGCTGATTGACGAACTCGATATACAGCGACTTGCCCGAGTTGCTGGGGCCGGAATAGTTGTAATTGGTTTGGTCGTGCACCAGGAAGGTCGAGTAGGTGTTGAGCGAATCGGTGATCAGCTCGCTGACGCCCACCACATAGGAGAGCTGCGGCATCCAGTTGCTGCAGCTCTCGCCGCCCTGAATGCGGATATCGATATCGCGCGGATTGAGCAGCACCGGCATGGTCGATACCGGCACGCGCTGCGACAGCGTTGCGATGCCGACAAACGCCACGCAGACGCTGAGCGCCGCCAGAAACGCCAGCCACACCCAGAACGTCGAGCGGCGATAAAAGCGCGGCTGCTTTTCGCCGGGCGCGGCAACCGGCGTTCGGGTCCGGCTCGGCGGCACGTACGGCGTATCGTCTTCATCATCGCTGCCGTCTTCCGGCTCATGCATGATCACCGCAATCTGCGGCGCCGGCGCAGGGGCGGGCTGCGACTCCCCGTCTTCACACCAGATCACCGAAGCCGCCAACTTATACCCGCGCTTAGGCACGGTGATAATGTATTCCGGACTGTCGCTGTCGCCGTCTTTCAGGTATTTGCGCAGTTCTGAAATGCATTGGGTCACCACGTGATTAGTGACGATATTGCGCTTCCAAACGCTATCGATCAGCTCGTCGCGGCTCAACACCACATCGGGGTGCCGGGCGAAATAGCACAACATGTCGATCAGGCGCGGTTCCAGCGTTTTCTGGCGGCCGTCACGGGTGATGGTGTTGTCGGCAGGGGTAACCAGCCACTCCCCGACGCGAAAAGCAGGCTCTTGCATGGCGGAAATAACTCTGTAGGCATGTGGGGCAAGGGCGCGATCATAGCATAATCGCCCCCGGCTGTGGCCGCCGGGAGGCGATTAAGCCGTTAACTCTCGTATAATTCTAACGGTAAACCATCGGGATCGCTGAAAAAGGTAAAACGAGATTGAGTATAAGGATCGACGCGTACCGGTTCGCAGGCGACGCCGGCCGCCTGCAGATGGGCGATGGCTTGGTCTATATCGTCAACGCTGAACGCCAGATGGCGCAGGCCGCAAGCCTCCGGGCGGCTGACGCGGGCCGGCGGCGAAGGGAAAGAAAACAGCTCGAGGGTGTATTGCCCGTTGAGCGCCAGATCCGCTTTCCAGGAGTCACGCTCCTCGCGGTAAACTTCACTCAGCAGGGTAAAGCCGAGAATGTCGCAATAGAAATGCTTACTGGCGGTGTAGTCCGCGCCAATGATCGCGATGTGATGCACCTGACGTAATGCCAGCATAGAAACCCTCTCCTGTTCATTCTGATGGTGCACGGTATCCGGCGGCGATGAGGCCGTCAATGAGGAAGCCCGGCGCATCTTTCCAAACCGCCGGGCGCATTATGGCCTTATGGCTGCGGGGCCTTCAGCACCTTCACCAGATAGCGTCCGTCTTCCGTCAGCTTGGCGCCGTGGATATCGGTTTCAAAACCGGGATAGCGCTCGCCGATCGAGCACAACATCAGCAGGAAATCGAGCACCGCCCGGCTCTCTTCGGTGATCATTTCCCCCGGCATCACCAGCGGCACGCCCGGCGGATAAGGCAGTATCATATTGGCCGCCACCTTGCCCACCAACTGATCCAGCTCGCAGGTTTCCACATTGCCGCGCACCTGCTCCTGGAACATCTGGTGCGGCGTCAGCTTCATTTCCGGCAGCACGTCAAACGCCCGCTGCATCAGGCGCGGCAGATCGTGTTGGCAGATCAGGCGATGAATGCCGGCGGCCAGATCCTGGATGCGCATATGGCGATAGAAATCCGGATCCTCGGCGTACAGATCCGGCAGCATGTTCTTCACCCGCAGGTTGAGATCGTAGGCGCGCTTGAAGTCGGTCAGGCCGCGCAGCAGGCTCATCGCCTTGGTTTTATCGATGCCGATGCTGAACAGGAACAGCAGGTTGTACGGCCCGGTCTTCTCCACCACGATGCCGCGCTCGTCGAGGTACTTCGCCACCAGCGCCGCCGGGATCCCCTCTTCCTCCAGCGCCCCCAGTTCATTCATGCCCGGCGTCAGGATCGTCACCTTGATCGGATCGAGATACATATGATCGCGATCGGTCTGGCCGAAACCGTGCCAGTTATCGTCCGGATCCAGCGGCCAGCACTGCGCTTCATCGATCTCTTCCGGCTGCCAGATATCGAAGAACCAGCTGTCGCTTTCCTCGCGCAGCCGCTGCACTTCACGGCGAAAATGCAGCGCGCGCTCCACCGAACGGTTGATCAAGCGGCGCCCCGGATTGCCGCGCAGCATGGCGGCGGCGGTCTCCATCGACGCCACGATGCCGTAGTGCGGCGAAGTGGTGGTGTGCATCATGTAGGCTTCGTTGAAGGTGCTCTCGTCGTAGTCGCCCTTGATATGAATCATCGAGGCTTGCGAGAAGGCCGCCAGCAGCTTGTGGGTGGATTGGGTTTCGTAGAAAACCTTGCCGGGCACCCGATCGCCGCTCATGCCGCTCTTGCCGTCGTAAATCGGGTGGAAGTTGGTGTAAGGCACCCAGGCGGAGTCGAAGTGGATCGACGGCACCTCCAGCGTCTGCTTGATGTAGTCGGTGTTGTACAGCAGGCCGTCATAGGTGGAATTGGTGATCACCGCATGCACCGGCCAGGTGGCGTTCGGGGTCTCCTGCACCCGGGCGGCGATGCTGGCGCGGGTAAACTCGCGCTGCGGAATGCCGCCGAGGATGCCGTAGGCGTTGCGCAGCGGGCGCAGATAGATCGGGACGATATCGCTCATCATCAGCAGGTGGCACAGCGATTTGTGGCAGTTGCGGTCGATCAGCACCGTGCTGCCCGCCGGCGCTGAATACATGCCGACGATCTTGTTGGCGGTGGAGGTGCCGTTGGTGACCAGATAGCTCTGCTCGGCATTGAAGGTGCGTGCGATGTACTCTTCGGCCTCCAGATGCGGGCCGGTGTGATCCAGCAGCGACCCGAGCTCGGTGACCGAAATCGAGATGTCGGCCTTCAGGGTATTGGCGCCGAAGAAGTCATAGAACAGGCAGCCCACCGGGCTTTTCTGGAACGCGGTGCCGGCCATGTGGCCCGGCGTGCAAAAGGTGTACTTTCCTTCGCGCACGTAGTTGAACAGCGCCTTGGTCAGCGGCGGCGTAATGGTGTCGATGTATTCCGCCGTGTATTGCTGGATGCGCTGCGCGATATCGTCCGCCGCATTCAGGCCATACTCGAAGAAATAGAGCACCATGCGCATTTCATGCAGGCTGACGTCGAAGGTGGAGTGGGTATTGATAAAGGCGTACAGCGGCAGGTATTCGTTCAGCTCGTTGATCTCGCTGCACAGCTCCAGGCTGTAATCGTCCCAGTCGAAGATCACGCCGCAGATGCGGGCATTGGCTTCGATCAGCTTCAGCAGGTCACCGCTGTTTTTGGGGTATACCAGCTGGAATCCCATCGCGCCCAGCGCCGCGTGGAGCTCGCGGATCGGCTCATCTTTGTAGTAGACGCCCGTCGGGCCCATGATGGCGATGATATTCATCGGCAGCTCCTGTCAGTTAACGGCCAAGTCTCTATAACACCACGAAAATCCGGCGGTGTGTAGCCAAAAAAAAACCGCCCGAAGGCGGTTTATTACCGTGAAGATCGCAACTCAGCAGTAGCCGTAGTTCATCAGACGCTGGTAACGGCGGTTGAGCAACTCTTCGTCGTTCAGGCCATCCAGATCTTTCAGATCGGCCAGCAGCTGCGCTTTCAACGCGGCGGCCATCGCCGGCACGTCGCGGTGCGCGGAACCCAGCGGCTCCGGGATCACCGAGTCGATCAGCTTCAGCTCTTTCAGACGCGGCGCGGTGATGCCCATCGCTTCCGCGGCCAGCGGCGCCTTGTCGGCGCTCTTCCACAGGATGGAGGCGCAGCCTTCCGGCGAAATCACCGAGTAGGTGCTGTACTGCAGCATGTTCACCTTGTCGCCCACGCCGATCGCCAGCGCGCCGCCCGAGCCGCCTTCACCGATGACGGTGCAGATGACCGGTACGTTCAGACGCGACATCTCACGCAGGTTGCGCGCGATGGCTTCCGACTGGCCGCGTTCTTCCGCGCCCACGCCCGGATAAGCGCCCGGGGTATCGATAAAGGTGATGATCGGCATTTTGAAGCGGGCGGCCATTTCCATCAGGCGCAGCGCCTTGCGGTAGCCTTCCGGCGCCGGCATGCCGAAGTTGCGGCGGATCTTCTCTTTGGTCTCACGGCCTTTCTGGTGCCCGATGATCATCACCGGGCGGCCATCCAGGCGCGCAATCCCCCCGACGATCGCTTTGTCGTCGGCGTAAGCGCGATCGCCCGCCAACTCTTCGAAGTCGGTAAAGATGTGTTTGATATAATCCAGGGTATAAGGACGGCGCGGGTGGCGTGCCAATTGGGCAATCTGCCAGGCCCCAAGATCGGCAAAAATCTTGCGCGTCAGCTCAACGCTCTTTTCACGCAGGCGCTGAACCTCTTCGTCCAGATTAATATCTAATTTTTCGTCTTGACGGCTGACTGCAGTCAGCGAGTCAATTTTCGCTTCCAGCTCTGCAATCGGCTGTTCAAAATCAAGAAAATTCAGACTCATAGCATTCCTATTTTAGTCAAATTCCAAGTCCACCTGCTCATTGCCTACCAACGTCCGCAAGTCGATCAACAAGCGGTCGGTGGGCGTCACGCGCCAGGTTGCGCCAAAACGCAGCTTGGCTCGCGCATCTTCCCGTTGATAGTAGAGATGCACTGGAATCGTCCCCGAGCGATGGGGTTCCAACGACTGACGGAGACGGTTCAAAAGCTGGTCATCAATTTGCCTGTCAGTCAGCGAGATAGCAAGCCCGCGAGCGTATTTTTCCCGGGCTTCACTGATGTCCATTACCTCGCGGGCCATCATTTTAAGCCCGCCGCTAAAGTCATCAAAGCTGACCTGTCCACTGGCGATAAGGATACGGTCTTTTTCCAACAAATGCTGGTATTTTTCTAACGCTTCGGTGAATAGCATCACTTCCAGACGGCCCGAACGGTCATCCAGCGTACAGATGCCGATGCGGTTGCCGCGCTTGGTCACCATCACCCGCGCGGCGACCACCAACCCGACGGCGGTGGTCATTTTGCCCCGATCCGTCGGGTGCATGTCTTTCAAACGCTGGCCACCGGCGTAACGTTCGATCTCCTTGAGGTATTGGGTGATCGGGTGGCCGGTCAGGTACAGCCCCAGCGTTTCCCGTTCACCGTCCAACACCACCTGCTCCGGCCAGGGCGCGATGTTGGCGTAGGATTGCTCCACCTGCTCCGGCGCTTCCGCCAGCACGCCAAACATGTCCACCTGGCCGATAGCTTCGGCTTTCGCATGCTGATCCGCCGCTTTCAACGCGTCGCCGAGCGAATTCATCAGCGCGGCGCGGTGTGGCCCAAGGCGATCGAACGCCCCGGACATGATCAGTTTTTCCAGAATGCGGCGGTTCAGTTTCTTGATGTCGGAGCGCGCGCAGAGATCGAACAGGTCTTTGAAATAACCTTGCTCGCCGCTGTTGCGCGCTTCGATAATGGCTTCGATCGGCCCTTCCCCCACGCCCTTGATGGCGCCGATGCCGTAAACGATCTCGCCGTCGTCGTTGACGTGGAAGTGATACAGGCCGCTGTTGATGTCCGGCGGCAGGATCTTCAGCCCCATGCGCCAGCATTCGTCCACCAGACCCACCACTTTGTCGGTGTTGTCCATATCGGCGGTCATCACCGCCGCCATAAACTCGGCCGGATAGTGCGCCTTCAGCCACAGCGTCTGGTACGACACCAGCGCGTAGGCGGCGGAGTGCGATTTGTTGAAGCCATAACCGGCGAATTTCTCCACCAGGTCGAAGATTTTCACCGACAGTTCGCCGTCGATGCCGCGCGCTTTGGCGCCGTCTTCAAAGCCGCCGCGCTGCTTGGCCATTTCGACCGGGTTCTTTTTACCCATCGCACGGCGCAGCATGTCCGCGCCGCCCAGCGTATAGCCGGCCAGCACCTGGGCAATCTGCATCACCTGTTCCTGATACAGGATGATGCCGTAGGTCGGCTCCAGCACCGGCTTGAGCGACTCATGCTGCCACTGAATGTCCGGGTAGGAGATCTCTTCGCGGCCGTGTTTGCGGTCGATGAAGTTATCCACCATGCCCGACTGCAGCGGCCCCGGACGGAACAGCGCCACCAGTGCGATCATGTCTTCGAAGCAGTCGGGCTTCAGACGTTTGATCAAATCTTTCATGCCGCGCGATTCAAGCTGGAACACCGCCGTGGTTTCCGAACGCTGCAGCATGTCGAAGCTTTTCTTGTCGTCGAGCGGGATGGCGGCGATGTCGATCGGTTCCAGCCCGGTCTTGGCGCGCCGGGCGTTGATCATCTCCAGCGCCCAGTCGATGATGGTCAGGGTGCGCAGACCGAGGAAGTCGAACTTCACCAGCCCGGCGTATTCCACGTCGTTCTTGTCGAACTGGGTCACCGGGTGGTTCCCTTCGGCATCGCAGTACAGCGGCGCGAAGTCGGTGATCTTGGTCGGCGCGATCACCACGCCACCGGCGTGTTTACCGGCGTTGCGCGTCACCCCTTCCAGCTTGCGCGCCATGTCGATCAGCGCTTTGACCTCTTCGTCGGCCTCGTAAATCTCCGGCAGCTGCGGTTCGGCGGCGAAGGCTTTCTCCAGCGTCATGCCCGGATCCGGCGGCACCAGTTTGGAGATGCGATCGACGAACCCGTACGGGTGCCCCAACACGCGGCCTACGTCGCGGATAACCGCTTTCGCCGCCATGGTGCCGAAGGTGATGATCTGCGATACCGCTTCGCGGCCGTACATCTCCGCCACGTGCTCGATTACCTGGTCACGTTTCTCCATGCAGAAGTCGACGTCGAAGTCGGGCATCGAGACACGTTCCGGGTTCAGGAAGCGTTCGAACAGCAGGTCGAATTCCAGCGGATCGAGGTCGGTGATTTTCAACGCATAGGCCACCAGCGAACCGGCGCCGGAGCCTCGCCCTGGGCCCACCGGCACGTTGTTGTCCTTCGACCACTGGATAAATTCCATCACGATCAGGAAGTAGCCGGGGAACCCCATCTGGTTGATCACTTTCAGCTCGACGTCCAGACGCTCGTCGTATTCCGGGCGGCGCTGCGCGCGCACGTCAGGATCGGGGAACAGGAACTCGAGGCGCTCTTCCAGCCCCTCTTTCGATTTGAGTACCAGGAAGTCCTCGGTACTCATATCGCCGGTCGGGAACTGCGGCAGGAAGTACTCGCCGAGGCGAATGGTGACGTTACAGCGTTTGGCGATTTCGACGCTGTTCAGCAGCGCTTCCGGGATGTCGGCGAACAGCTCGCACATCTCGTCTTCGCTGCGCATGTATTGTTGCGGGCTGTAGTTGCGCGGCCGCTTGGGATCGTCCAGCGTAAAGCCGTCGTGGATGGCGACGCGGATCTCATGGGCGTCGAAGTCATCTTCCACCAGGAAACGCACGTCGTTGGTGGCCACCACCGGCAAACCGCGCTCGGTGGCCAGCGCCACCGCCGCATGCAGATAGTTCTCTTCGTCCGGGCGGCCGGTGCGGATCAACTCCAGGTAGTAGCAGTCGGGGAAATATTGCTGGTAGAAATCCAGACACTGATCCACCTGCGCCTGGTTGCCGCGCAGCAGGAACTTGCCGACGTCGCCCTGACGCGCGCCGGAAAGCAGGATCAGCCCTTCGCGATGTTCAATCAGCCAGTCGCGATCGATGATCGGGCCGGCGGCGCCGTAGCCGCGCTGATAGGCGCGGGAAATCAGCAGCGTCAGGTTCTGGTAGCCTTCGTTGTTGCTGGCCAGCACCGTCAGCTGAGCGAGTTCGTCGCCCAAGACTTCGCTTTGCACATGGAAATCCGCGCCGATGATCGGTTTGATCCCGGCGCCGTGCGCGCTGCCGTAGAACTTCACCAGCCCGCACAGGTTGGTGAAATCGGTGATTGCCAGAGCAGGCATGGCTAACGCGGCGGCTCTTTTCACCAGCGGCGCCGTCTTGGCCAATCCATCAATCATGGAGTAGTCACTGTGGACGCGCAGGTGAATAAAACGAGGTTCGGCCATCTCCAGATACCTGATTGAAGGGGCTCAGCGTGCTGAGCCCGGGTTAATGCTATCGTCGAGCCGGTCAGGCTCGCAGGCTACAGCGCGAGCGCCCTTTTCACCGGCGCGAAGCTGCGGCGATGATGCTCGGTGGCGCCCAGCGCGGCCAGCCGCTCCAGGTGGAAGGCGGTCGGGTAGCCTTTATGCTGCGCGAAACCGTAGTCCGGGAACTCGCTGTCCAGCTCGGCCATTTCGCGATCGCGCGTGACCTTCGCCAGAATGGACGCCGCGCTGATCTCCGCCACGCGGCTGTCGCCCTTCACCACCGCCTGCGAACGCATCGGCAAGCTCGGGCAACGGTTACCGTCGATTAAAACCATGTCCGGCGCGATATGCAACCCGGCCACCGCGCGCTGCATCGCCAACATGGTGGCGTGCAAAATGTTCAGCTGGTCGATTTCCGCCGGTTCGGCGCGCCCCAGGCTCCAGGAGAGCGCTTTGGCGACGATTTCGTCATACAGCGCCAGCCGGCGTTTTTCACTGAGCTTTTTGGAGTCCGCCAGCCCGACGATCGGCCGCGCCGGATCGAGGATCACGGCGGCGGTGACCACCGCGCCGACCAACGGGCCGCGGCCCACTTCGTCCACACCGGCAATCAGCGTGGCAGCGGGATAGATAAAGGGTTCAATCATGCTTTCGCCAGCTCCAACACAGCCTGAGCGGCCTGTTCGTCCGCACCGCAACGGATGCTTTGGTGCAAGGTAAGGAAAGTCTGTTTCAACGCGTCGGTTTCCGGGCTCTCTTCCAGCAGCGGCATCACGGCGGCGGCCAGTTTGTCCGGGACGCAGTCATGCTGCAGCAGTTCGGTGACGATCTCCCGCCCCGCCAGCAGATTCGGCAGCGAGACATAAGGCGTTTTCACCAGCTTCTGCGCCAACCAGAAAGTGAACGGCTTCATGCGATAGCCCACGACCATCGGGCACTTGGCCAGCATGCATTCCAGCGCCGCCGTGCCGGATGCCAGCAGCGCCGCGTCGCTGGCGATCATCGCTTCACGCCCCTGCCCATTCAGCAGGTGTACGGTCAGATCCGGCGCCACTTCGGCCTTGATGCGCTCAAACTGCTCACGCCGTTTGGCGTTGACCAGCGGCACCACCACTTCCAGCTCGGGATAACGCGTGCGCAGCAGCTGCGCGGTTTTGAGGAAGTCGGCGCTCAGCATCTCGACTTCGGCGCCGCGGCTGCCCGGCAACAAGGCCAAACAGCGCGCCTGCGGAGCGATGCCAAGCTGAGCGCGCGCCGCCAACCGATCGGGCTGCAGCGGCATGGCGTCCGCCATGGTGTGACCGATAAACCGGCAGGGGACGTTGAAACGATCGTAAAACGCTTTTTCGAAAGGGAGAAAGGCCAGCACCAAATCGGTGGCTTTGCCTATTTTGAAAACGCGCTTTTGTCGCCAGGCCCACACTGAAGGGCTGACATAGTGGATGGTGCGAATGCCGCGCTGCTTGAGGCGGCCTTCCAGCGTGATGTTGAAGTCCGGCGCGTCGATGCCGACAAACACGTCCGGCCGCAGCTCACCGAAGCGGCGGGTAAGATCCTTGCGGATCTTCAACAGGCGTGGCAAGCGCTCGAGCACTTCCACCACGCCCATTACCGCCAGCTCTTCCATTTCGTACCAGGCTTCGCACCCTTCGGCCTGCATCAGCGGGCCGGCGACGCCAACGAAACGCGCGTCAGGGATCTGCGCTTTGAGCGCACGGATCAAACCGGCGCCGAGAATGTCACCGGAGGTTTCTCCGGCGACCAATCCGATAGTCAATGGACGATTCGACATAACTCAGCGAATGATGCCACGGGTAGAACGGGTGAAGAAATCGAGGTACTGCTGCACCACCGGCTGCTCTTTGGCCAGGGCTTCGATTTCCGCTTTCGCTTCATCCAGCGTTTTTTCGCTGCGATACAGGATTTTGTAGGCGTTGCGGATCGCCTGCATTTCATCCTTGTCAAAACCGCGGCGCTTGAGGCCGACCGCGTTGACGCCGAACGGCGTAGCGTGGTTGCCCTGAGCGATGACGAACGGAGGCACATCCTGAGCGACACCGGAACAACCGCCTACCATCACATGCGCGCCGATAATGCAGAACTGATGGATCGCCGTCATGCCGCCGATGATGGCGTGATCGTCGATTTCCACATGCCCCGCCAGCGTGGCGTTGTTGGCCAGCACGCAAGCGTTGCCAACTACGCAGTCGTGGGCGACATGCACGTTGACCATCAGCAGGTTATCGTTGCCCACTTTGGTCAGGCCGGTGCCCTGCGCGGTGCCGCGGTGGATGGTGACGCTTTCGCGGATGCGATTGCGATCGCCCACTTCCACACGCGTCGGCTCGCCCGCGTATTTCAGATCCTGATTCACTTCGCCGATAGAGGCGAACTGATAAATCTGGTTATCGCGGCCAATCTTGGTAATGCCGTTCACCACCACGTGGGATTTCAGCACCGTGCCGGCGCCGATTTCCACCTGGGAGCCGACGTAGCAGAAAGGGCCGATATGCACGCCGGCGCCAATCACGGCGCCTTCTTCGACTATCGCGCTAGGATGGATAAAGGCGGTTTGGTCAATCACGGATTAAGCCTCCCGGCTGCGGGCACACATCATGGTTGCTTCGCAGACAATTTTACCGTCAACGGTCGCCACGCCTTTGAAGCGAGTCAGACCGCGGCGAGTTTTCTCGAAGGTGACTTCCATGACCATCTGATCGCCTGGCACCACAGGGCGCTTGAAGCGAGCTTCATCGATACCAGCGAAGTAATACAGCTCGCCCGGTTCCAGTTTGCCGACGCTTTTAAACGCCAGGATGCCGGTGGCCTGCGCCATGGCTTCCAGGATCAATACGCCTGGGAAAATCGGTTTGCCAGGGAAGTGGCCCTGGAAAAACGGTTCATTCACCGATACGTTCTTCACCGCACGCAGATATTTGTGCTCTTCAAACTCGAGGACGCGGTCGACCAGCAAGAACGGGTAACGGTGAGGAAGCAGATCCAAAATTTCTGCAATATCCAGAGTATGAGTGTCAGTAGTCAAAATACTCTTCCTGTCTCTAAAAACTGATGGCATCAACAACACGGCCTGCGCTGACCCCAAAAGGAGATCATCATGCAGGCCGCAAATTAACATCTCTTTGCGCTTTTGGTCTCACGACCAACGCGTTTCGTTTTGTACCCGCGAGAGCGGGCGGCAATGACTAGTCTTTTCCGACTTTACGTTCGACAGCTTTCAAGCGCTTGCTGATCTCATCGATATTCATTACCAACGCAGCGGTTTTACGCCAAACCTTGTTAGGCTGCAACGGAATGCCCGAAGAGTATACCCCAGGTTCGGTGATTGGTCGCATAACCATTCCCATTCCGGTAACAACAACCTTGTCGGCAATTTCCATGTGACCGTTGATCACGCTGGCGCCGCCAATCTGGCAGTAGCGGCCGATTTTCAGGCTGCCGGCCATGATCACACCGCCGGCGACGGCGGTATTGTCGCCAATCACGACGTTATGTGCAATCTGGCATTGGTTGTCGATGATAACACCATTCCCGATTTGGGTGTTATCCAAAGCGCCGCGGTCAATGGTGGTGCAAGCGCCGATTTCGACGCGATCGCCGATAATCACCGTGCCCAACTGAGGGATCTTGATCCACTCGCCGCGCTCATTCGCATAGCCGAAACCGTCTGCGCCGATCACGGTGCCCGACTGAATCAGGCAGCGCTGGCCGATTTCGACCGCATGATAAATCGTTACGTTCGCCCACAGACGCGTTCCCGCGCCGATGCGTGCGTGTTTGCCGATGAAGCAGCCCGGGCCGATAACCACGTTATCGCCAAGCACCGCACCCGACTCGATCACCGCGTTCGCCCCAATGGCGACATTCTGCCCCAGCTGCGCTTCAGGCGAGACAACCGCGCTTGGCGCGATATCCTGAGCCGGCGACGGCGTGGTGTCCATCAGCTGCGCCATGCGCGCATAGGTCAGGTAAGGGTTCTTAACCACCAGCGCCGCAGCACGGCAGTGTGGTAAATCCGCTTCGGTAAGCACCACGGCGCTTGCCTGGCAGGAAGACAGCTGCTCTTGATAGCGGCTGTTTGACAAAAACGTGATTTGGCCAGGCTGTGCCGAATGCATAGAAGCAATGCCGGTGATGACGAGATCGCCATCACCGTGCAATTGTGCATCCAACTGCTGCGCTAAATCAGCCAGTCGAATTGAAAGCATGTGTTATTTAACCTGTTTCAGCACGTCAGCAGTGATATCTTTGGAAGAGTCTGCATAGGCAACGGCGTTGGCGTCGATCACCACGTCATAACCGCCTTTGCTCGCGACAGATTTCACCGCGTCCTGAATGCGGCTCAGGATCTTGTTACGCTCTTCCATCTGGCGACGACGGTTGTCCTGCTCGAAAGCCTGGGCTTTCTGAGAGAACTGCTCGCGCTGCGCCATCACGTCTTTTTCCAACTTGCTGCGGTCGCTGGCTTTCATGGTAGCGCCGTCACGCTGCAGACGTTGCATTTTGGTCTGCAGGCTACGTTCCATGTTCTGGAGTTCGCTTGCACGGCCTTTAAACTCGTTTTCCAGCTGTTTAGCGACCGCTTCGCGGGCCGGCAGCTGTTGGAAAATGCTGGAGACGTTAACGACAGCGATCTTATCTGCTGCCTGAACGCCAGCTGAAGCAGCCATTGCTAAACCGAGGCCTGCGGCACACAACCACTTTTTCACTATAAACTCCTTACCATCACCCATTTGTGTCATATGACACTGAAGTACACAATTTGCCAGACTTGTCCCACCAAACAATGAGAATCATCTCCCTCTGCCGGCGGGCGCCTGGCCATTGCGATTCTTAATAACTGTTATGCCCAGAGGCGAGACCCGTTACCAGGTCTTACCGATGTTAAACTGGAACTGTTCGGACTTGTCGCCTTCGTATTTCTTGATCGGGTTGGCGTAAGAGAACACCAATGGCCCCAATGGCGACATCCACTGCAGCGCGATACCGGCGGAAGAACGAATATTGCTGGCCTTGCTGTAGTCCGGCACGCCGTACATCAGCGTATCGTTGGTATTCTTCCACTTGGTATCCCACACGGTACCGGCATCGATGAACAGCGACGTCCGCACCGAGTTGGCGTATTTCTCGCTGATGAACGGCGTCGGGGTGATCAGCTCCAGGCTGGCGACCGCCATGGCGTTACCGCCCACCGCGTCATCCGAGCTACAGATGCTCTGACGATCGGTGGTGCTGCCGGCGTTGAACTGACACTGGTACGAATTGGAGTTGTAGTACACCGCCTTCGGACCAATGGTGTTGGACTGGAAGCCACGCACGGTGCTCGAACCACCGGCATAGAAGTTCTCGTAGAACGGCATTTCCTTGCCGCCCAGCCCATCCGCGTAACCCAGACGGCCGCGACCCAACAGCACCCAGGTGCGATCGTCGTTGATCGGCACGTACTGTACGCTGTCCAGCGTCACCTTGTAGTATTCGTTGTCCGAGCCCGGAATGGTGACCTTGCCGTTCAACGTTGTGCGGTTACCCGACGTCGGGAAGTAGCCGCGGTCCAGGTTGTTGTAGGTCCAGCCCAGGTTCAGCGTAAAGTCGTCCGTCGAGTAGCTGGCGCGGTCAGTCTTGTTCGCATCCACGCCCATCGAGTCGAGGTAACGCCACATGGCGATCTGCGGCTGCATGTTCGACAGGCCGTTGTGCACGTAGCCCAGGCCGGTACGCAACGAGTTGTTTTCATTGATCGGGAAGCCCAGCGTGCCGTCAACACCGTAACTCTTGTTGGTGTAGTCGGACAGATCCGCGTTATCCGCTTTAAAGTCGTTGTAGAAGACGCGGCCGCCCAGGCTCACACCGTCAACGGTGAAGTACGGGTTGGTGACCGAGAATTCAGTATACGTCTGGTAATCGTTCTTGGTGCCGCTGATGCCGACCGAGTAGCCGGTACCCAACCAGTTATCCTGCTGCACGCCGGCCTGGAAGCTGACGCCGCTCTCGGTGCCGTAACCGACGCCGAAGTTAAAGGTACCGGTGTTGCGTTCTTTAACCTTGTAGGTCACGTCGACCTGATCGGCAGTGCCCGGCACACGCTGGGTTTCCACATCGACCGTTTCGAAGTAGCCCAGGCGGTTCAGACGCTCCTTGCCCTGCTCGACCTGCTCGTTGCCGAGCCAGGCGCCTTCCATCTGGCGCATTTCGCGACGCAGTACGGAATCCTTGCTGGTGTCGTTGCCTTCGAACTTGATGCGGCGCACGTAGAAACGGTTGCCCGCGTCAACGTTGACGTGCAGCTTGACGGTTTTATCCGCGTCGTTGATCTCCGGCTGGGTGCCGACGCGCGGGTAGGCGTAACCATAACGGCCCAACATCGTTTTGATGTTGTCTTCCATTTTGGTCACTTTGCTGCCGTTATACAGCTCGCCCGGCTCGATTTTGGTGATCTGAGCGACTTCCGCCGAGTGGCCGGCCAGGTTGCCGTTCACGACAACATCAGAAAGCTTGTACTGATCGCCTTCGGTGATGTTGATGGTGATGTAGATGCCTTTTTTATCCGGCGTCAGGCTCACCTGGGTAGAATCGATGTTAAAGCGGGCATAGCCGCGATCCAGATAGAAGCTGCGCAGGGTTTCGAGATCGCCCGCCAGTTTTTGCTTCTGGTATTTGCGATCGCCGACCAGGTTCCACCACGGCACTTCGTCACGCAGTTGGAAGCGCGAGATCAGTTCATCGTTGGTGAAGGCATGGTTGCCGACGATGTTGATTTGTTGAATCTTGGCGGAGACCCCTTCCGTGAACACCAGCTTCAGATCGACACGGTTGCGCGGCAACGGCGTGACCACGGCTTTCACCGAGGCGCTGTATTTACCAACGCTGTAATAGAAGTCTTCCAGCCCTTTTTCAATGCTGGAAATCGTGGTGCGGTCGAGCGCCTCGCCCACCCGGACGCCGGAGGCTTCCAGGTTTTGCTTGAGCATGTCATCCTTCACCGACTTGTTGCCGGAGAAAGTGATGCTGGCGATGGTAGGACGTTCCTTCACCTGCACGATCAAGGTATTACCATCGCGCAGTACGCGCACGTCCTCGAAGTTGCCGGTGGCAAACAAGGCACGAATGGTATTACTGATGTCATCGTCAGTGACGGTATCGCCGACGCGAACCGGCATGTTGAGTAACGCCGCACCGACGGCAACTCGCTGCAGGCCTTCGAAATGAATGTCTTTCACTACGAACCCGTCTGCACCGTATACGGTGGCGCTGCCAAACAGCAGCGACGCTATGAGCAACTTTTTCATCGCCATCGTTGTTATGCGTTCTTCCTAACCTATCCCCGCCCCTAAAGGCGGGAAAAATCATTGAAAAGTGCAAGACCCATCAACAACACCAACACGATCGAACCTATGCGGTAGCTGTAGTCCTGTACTCGCTCGGAAACCGGCCCACCCTTCAGCTTTTCTATCGCCAGGAAGAGGAGATGCCCACCATCTAACACCGGTAATGGGAACAGGTTGATGATCCCCAGGTTGACGCTAATCAACGCCAGGAACATCAGATAATACACGAATCCGACTCCGGCTGACGCCCCAGCTCCCTGTGCAATCGAGATCGGGCCACTCAGGTTGTTCAGCTTTACATCACCGGTTATTAATTTGCCCAGCATGTTGACCGTCAGCCGCATCAGCTGCCAGGTCTTGTCGCCGGCCTGATACAGCGCCGGGAACGGTCCATACTGGCGAATCGTCTTATACTCTTCCGGCAGCGGCAGCACCTTTGGAATGATGCCTGCAAACCCCACCGATTTGTCTTTTCCCACCGGCTTTGTATCCGGTATCAGCGTCAAAGACAAGGGGGCGCCGTTTCTTTCAATCTCCAAAGCCAGCGGTTGCCCCGGGCCATCGTGGATACGCTTCACCAGCGTCTGCCAACGACCCAACGGCTGACCATCGACTTTAACGATCCTGTCCCCCGCTTGTAAACCCGCCTTTTGCGCCGCCGAGTTCGGCTGCACTTCCGCCAACACGGATTCGATCTGCGGGCCGCGCGGCATAATCCCCAGCGCGACAACGGGATCCTGCTTGTCCGGTTCAAAGTTCCACTGGCGCAAGTCCAGGGTTTTGGTCACCACCTGCGAAGAGCCGAACGGCGCTACGCCGACTTCGGTTTGCGCATCGCCAATCTTCGCCACCAGTGCCAGACGAACTGACTCCCAATCAGGCGTTTCGATGCCGTCAACCGACTTTAGTTCCATGCCAGACGAAATTTCAGCCTTGGCGGCGATCGATTGCGGCGCGATTTCGCCGATCACCGGACGGAAACTCGGCACGCCGATGATGAACACCAGCCAGTAGGCAAGGATAGCAAACAGGAAGTTGGCGATGGGGCCGGCGCTGATGATGGCCGCGCGCTGCCAGACGGTTTTATTGTTGAAGGCCTGGTGGCGCATCTCCGGCGCCACCGACTCCACGCGCTCGTCCAGCATCTTCACGTAGCCGCCGAGCGGGATCAGAGCGATAACGTACTCGGTGCCCTGGCGATCGGTTCGGCGCCACAGCGCCCGGCCGAAGCCGATGGAGAAGCGTTCAACGCGCACGCCGCAACGACGGGCAACCCAAAAGTGTCCGAACTCATGCACGGTAATCAAGATACCGAGCGCAATCAGAAACGCCACCAGGTTCCAAAGCACGCTGACCATCATCCCTCACTTTCCGTCATCGACGGATTAAAACACCAACAGCATCAGGCAGGCAAACACCGGCACCGCCGCGGTCAGGCTGTCGATACGATCCAGTATGCCGCCATGACCGGGAATCAAATGCCCGCTGTCCTTGATGCCCGCTTCGCGTTTGAACATGCTTTCGGTCAAATCGCCCAGCACCGAAGCCAGCGCGGCGATCACCGAACAGGCCAGCAGCGTGGTCGGCACCACGTTCAGCGGCGCGTAGCGGCCGAACAGCCACGAGATCACCGCCGACGTCAGCAACCCGCCGATCAAACCTTCCCACGTTTTGCCCGGTGAGACCTTCGGCGCCAGCTTATGCTTGCCGAACAGCTTGCCGAACATGTAGGCACCGGAATCTGCGCCCCACACCAGCAACATCACGTACAGCAGCCACCAGGCGCCGGTAAACGGGTTTTGCTCGTAGCCGAACTGGCGCAGCGCCAGCATGCCCCAGAAAAACGGCACGATGGTCAGCAGGCCAAACAGCAGGCGCAGCGGGCGCGAATTGCGCCAGATAGCGGCCGAGCCGGGATAGAACAGCACCAACAGCAACGCCGCCAGCCACCAGGCCAACGACAGCCACAGCGAGCCGCTTATCTGCGGCACGGATTGATGGTAAGCGGGGACGCTGAGCATCATCAGCGCAAGCAGAAAACCGCACAGTATCGCCAACCAGATGCGCTGCGAACGGGAGGTAAAACCGGCCAATTGGCCCCACTCCCAGGCAGCTAACATGCACACGACGAGCGTTACCAGAGCAAAGGCCAACGGCGGCAACAGGAACAGCGCCGCGATAACGATCGGGATTAAAATCAGAGCAGTTATGAGGCGATACTTCAGCAAAAGTTCTCCCTAGGACGCATCGGCGCCGTTAGGTGTTGTTCCCCCGAAGCGGCGCTCACGTTGTGCAAATGCATTCAGCGCACCTTCAAAGACAAGTTCATCGAAATCAGGCCAGAGCACATCAGTAAAGTAAAGTTCAGCATAGGCGATTTGCCACAGCAGGAAATTACTGATGCGATGCTCGCCACCGGTGCGGATAACCAGATCCACCGGCGCCAGGTCGCTCATGCAAACCCGCTCGTTCAATAATTCCTCGCTGATCTGATCCGGGTGCAACTCGCCTACCCGTACCTGTTCGGCCAGTTCCCTTACTCCCTGAATGATATCCCAACGGCCGCCGTAGTTGGCAGCGATATTGAGCGTCAGGCCATCGTTATTTTCCGTCAGAGCTTCAGAGCGGCGGATCCGCTCCTGCAAACGCGCGCTGAATCGGCTGATATCGCCGATCACTCGCAGCCTGACGTTATGTTTATGCAGGCTTTTTACTTCACTATCCAAAGCGCGGACAAAAAGCTCCATCAGGGCAGAGACTTCCTGCACCGGACGGTTCCAGTTTTCGCTGCTGAAGGCATAAAGCGTGAGCGCATCTAAATGGTGGCTGGCGGCAAAACTGACCGCGCGGCGAACCGATTTCACCCCTGCTTTATGACCGAAGACACGTAACTTGCCCTGACGTTTGGCCCAGCGTCCGTTACCGTCCATGATAATGGCGACATGGCGCGGCCCCGGGGAAGATGGATTAGCCTCTTGTTGGTTTGCGGACGACATAACTCGTACTTATTTCCTCAATAGAAATATAACTGCCTTTCCGGAACATCAGGCCCTTACGCGCAAAAAAAGCCGTGTGCCCGACACGGCTTTCAGCCTGCCCTTGCGACACCCGGCGCAGCCGGGCCGCCATTGACGCACAAGGCGCCAATCGGGCCATAATTCAACGGTATAACCGCTGACAGGTGGCGCAGACTATACCACCTCAGCGGGGCATGAACAAACGGCCCCGCTACGGCGCACGCGAATTACGAGCAAAATCGGATAATCACCGTGATCGGCCGCACAACGCGCGAACCCGCTCCTCAGCGGCGGCGCGCGCCTGACGGTCAATGTCTAAGACCGCTTCGATGCTCGTCGGTTCCTGCAGCGCGAGACGTTCCACCACCTGGCGATTGACCGCCGCGATATCGGTAAAGCGAATCTGCTGCTGCAAAAATGCCGCCACGGCGATTTCGTTGGCCGCGTTCAGCGCGGTGGTGGCCGCCTGGCCGGCATCAAACGCTTCGATCGCCAAATACAGGCAAGGATAACGCTCACGCTCCGGTTCGGCGAAGGTCAGCGAACCGATACGGCAGAAGTCCAGCGCTTCCACACCGGAATTCACACGCTGCGGATACGCCATCGCGTGAGCGATTGGCGTGCGCATATCCGGCGTCCCCAACTGCGCCAGCACACTGCCGTCTGCATAGCGCACCATCGAGTGAATCACCGACTGCGGGTGCAGGATCACTTCCATTTGCTCGGCCGAGGCGTTAAACAGCCAGCGGGCCTCAATGTATTCCAGACCTTTGTTCATCATGGTGGCGGAATCCACCGAGATCTTGCGACCCATCGACCAGTTCGGGTGGGCGCAGGCTTGATCCGGCGTCATCGCGGCGAACTGTTCCAACGGCGTGGTGCGGAACGGGCCGCCGGAACCGGTAAGCACGATGCGCGAAACACCATGACTGTCCAGTGAAGAGTATCCCAACTGACGCTGAATGTTCTCAGGCAAACTCTGAAAAATCGCGTTGTGCTCGCTGTCGAGCGGCAGCAGTTGCGCCTGGCTTTGCCGCACCGCGTCCATAAACAGACGGCCGCAGGTGACCAGCGACTCTTTGTTGGCCAGCAGCACCTGCTTGCCCGCGCGGATCGCCGCCAGCGTCGGCAACAGCCCCGCGGCGCCGACGATGGCCGCCGTCACTTGATCGACGTCATCCAAAGCGGCCAATTCACAGGCCGCTTGTTCCCCGGCCAACACTTCGGTAGCGACGCCGTTTTCCGCCAGGATGGCGCGCAGCTCGCGCGCGGCGCTTTCATCCGCCATCGCGGCAAACGCGGGCCGAAATTCCATGCATTGCTGCGCCATGACCGCAACATTGCGGCCGGCTACCAGCGCTTTGATCGCAAAACGGTCGAGATTCGCCCTGACCACGGCCAGGGTGCTGGTCCCTACCGAGCCGGTCGAGCCAAGAATGGTCAGTTGCTTCATGAGTTCACTCTGAATAACTGTCTGATGAGATCGGAGGTGCTCCAGTGTGGAACCTTGGACACCGCTTGTCCATGATCTTTCAGTACGATGAAACGGGATCTGCGCCACAAAAAACAAAGCGCCGCCCAGGCGACGCTTTTTTTCTGCGCGATGCTGATTAGAATTCCATCAGCTCTTTTTCTTTCTCCGCCAGCGCGGCGTCGACCAGCTTGATGTAAGCGTCGGTCATTTTCTGAATCTCGTCTTGTGAACGACGCTCTTCGTCTTCGCTGATCTCTTTATCTTTCAGCAGCGCCTTGACCTTGTCGTTGGCGTCGCGACGCACGTTACGCACCGCTACGCGGCCCTGCTCGGCTTCGCCGCGCACGATCTTGATCAGATCCTTACGACGTTCTTCGGTCAGCGGAGGCAGCGGAACGCGAATGTCAGAACCGGCGGAAGACGGGTTGAGGCCCAGATCGGAGCTCATGATCGCTTTCTCAACGGCCTGGCTCAGGCTGCGGTCGAATACGTTGATTTTCAGCGTGCGGGAGTCTTCCACGGTCACGTTGGCCAGCTGACGCAGCGGCGTAGCGGCGCCGTAGTATTCCACCATGATGCCATCCAGAATGCTTGGAGAAGCGCGGCCGGTACGGATCTTGCTGATTTGGTTTTTGAATGCTTCTACGCTTTTTTCCATGCGTGAATCAGCATCTTTTCTGATTTCATTAGTCACGTTGCAAACCCTTGGAAGCTGGTTACTTGGCAGGCGATACTCAAGTATAGCCCGTAATCGTACTCGAAGAGCGCGCGGCGCCTGGCGTCACGCGCTCCGAAAAAGAGGTGTGAACAGCCTTATTTGCTGATCAGCGTACCTTCGTTCTCACCCATCACCACGCGGCGCAGCGCACCGGGCTTGTTCATGTTGAACACGCGGATCGGCAGACCGTGATCGCGGGCCAGCGTAAACGCCGCCAGATCCATCACTTTCAGCTCGCGCTCCAGCACGTCCTGATAGGTTAATTGTTCATACAGCGTCGCATCCGGGTTTTTCACCGGATCGGCGGAGTATACGCCATCCACTTTGGTGGCTTTCAGCACCACGTCCGCTTCGATCTCGATGCCGCGCAGGCAGGCAGCGGAATCGGTGGTAAAGAACGGGTTGCCGGTACCGGCGGAGAAGATCACCACGCGGTTGTTGCGCAGCAGGCTGATAGCCTCTGCCCAGCTGTAATTATCACATACGCCGTTCAGCGGGATCGCTGACATCAGGCGGGCGTTCACATAGGCACGGTGCAGTGCATCACGCATAGCCAGGCCGTTCATCACGGTAGCCAGCATTCCCATGTGGTCGCCCACTACGCGGTTCATGCCGGCTTGCGCCAGCCCCGCGCCGCGGAACAAGTTCCCGCCGCCAATAACTACACCGACCTGAATTCCCAGTTCGACCAGCTCTTTCACTTCCTGAGCCATGCGATCCAAAACGCTGGCGTCGATACCAAAACCTTCTGCACCTTGCAGGGCTTCGCCACTCAGTTTAAGCAGAATACGCTGATATACGGGTTTTGCATTGGTTGCCATGGTGTTCTGTCCTAAGAAGCAGTATTAGTATTGGGGATTTCAGCCGATGAAACGCGCCTGAGGTGAGCATCACGCTGCAGGGCCTGCCACCGGTGTAATTCTGGCTGGATAGTATGGAACCGCCAGACGGCGGTTCCATCGACAGTCATTAAGACTGTTTGCTCATCGCGGCAACTTCAGCAGCGAAGTCGGTTTCGACTTTCTCGATGCCTTCGCCCACTTCGAAGCGAATGAAGTTGGTCACGTCAGCGTTGTGCTCTTTCAGCACCTGAGCAACGGATTTGCTCGGATCCATAACGAAAGGCTGACCGGTCAGAGAAACTTCGCCGGTGAATTTCTTCATGCGGCCTTCAACCATTTTCTCTGCGATTTCTTTCGGCTTGCCGGACTGCATGGCGATGTCCAGCTGAACCTGGTACTCTTTTTCTACCACTTCAGCAGACACGTCTTCTGGCTTCACGAACTCTGGCTTGCTCGCCGCAATGTGCATTGCGATTTGCTTAACCAGCTCTTCGTCAGCGCCTTTAGCCGCAACCAGAACGCCGATGCGCGCGCCGTGCAGGTAGCTGCCCAGCACGTCGCCTTCCAGGGAAGCAACGCGACGAATGTTGATGTTTTCGCCGATTTTTGCCACCAGCGCTACGCGCTCTTCTTCGAACTGTGCTTTCAGCACGTCAACGTCAGTGATTTTGCCGGCCATAGCGGCATCCAGCACTTTGTCGGCGAACGCCTGGAAACCGGCGTCTTTCGCAACGAAGTCAGTCTGGCAGTTAACTTCCAGAATGATGCCGTAGTTGCCTTCGATCTTGGTTTTGATCACGCCGTCAGCAGCTACGTTGCCTGCTTTTTTAGCGGCTTTGATCGCACCGGACTTACGCATGTTTTCGATTGCCAGTTCGATGTCGCCGTTGGATTCAACCAGCGCCTTCTTACAATCCATCATGCCAGCGCCGGTACGCTCGCGCAGTTCTTTTACCAGGGCAGCGGTAATATCAGCCATTTATTTTTCCTCGGTTATCTCGCGTGGAGACAGTTCTCATTCAGATAAGCAAAGGGGGCCTTTACAGGCCCCCCTAACCAACATATGTCAATACCTGGTTAATAAGGGCTCAGTGACGAGCTTGCCTTATTATTCAGCTTCTACGAAGCCTTCTTCCGCCTGAACGGCCAGATCTTGAGAACGACCTTCACGCACAGCGGCAGCAACAGCAGTCAGGTACAGGTTTACTGCACGGATTGCGTCGTCGTTACCAGGGATGATGAAGTCAACGCCGTCTGGGTTGGAGTTGGTATCAACGATAGAGAATACCGGGATACCCAGGTTGTTGGCTTCTTTGATCGCGATGTGCTCGTGATCGGCATCGATAACGAACAGTGCGTCTGGCAGACCGCCCATATCTTTGATACCGCCCAGGGAGTTTTCCAGCTTGGCCAGTTCACGAGTGCGCATCAGCGCTTCTTTCTTGGTCAGCTTGTCCAGGGTGCCGTCTTGAGACTGGATTTCCAGATCTTTCAAACGCTTGATGGACTGACGAACGGTTTTCCAGTTAGTCAGCATACCACCCAACCAGCGGTGGTTCACGAAGAACTGGTCACAGCTGTTCGCAGCGTCTTTTACCGCTTCGCTTGCTGCGCGTTTGGTACCAACGAACAGGATCTTGCCTTTACGGGAAGAGATCTTGCTCAGTTCAGCCAGAGCGGCGTTGAACATTGGTACAGTCTGCTCCAGGTTGATGATGTGAACCTTGTTACGAGCGCCGAAGATGAAAGGCTTCATTTTCGGGTTCCAGTAACGGGTCTGGTGACCAAAGTGAACACCAGCCTTGAGCATGTCGCGCATGGAAACAGTTGCCATGATTAAACCTCTATAGATTAATTGGGGTTATGCCTCCACGTATCCCATAACGCCGACCCTGGCGGCGACAAGTCACCTCAGGGCACCCCGGCGGATGTGCCGATACGTGTGTGTTATTTACACAAAATGAGTGCAGTTAAAGTATTTTCGGCTCATTCCCGCCAGGTCACAAGAACCAAGACACGGATCGCCGGCGCGCTTTATACCATAAACCCGCCGCCGACACCAACTTTTGTTGCGTTTCGCCGGGCGTCAGGAAATGAAATTTGGCAGCCCCCGGCCGGGCTGATACCATAAGTCACTGCTTCTTATTGTCGACGATAACGACACCTGCGGACGAATTTCATGGCAATCTCAATTAAAACACCTGATGACATCCAAAAAATGCGCGTGGCCGGCCGCCTGGCCGCCGAAGTGCTGGAGATCATCGAGCCGCACGTCAAACCTGGCGTGACCACCGGCGAGCTGGACCGTATCTGTCACGAGTACATCACCAACGAGCAGCAGGCCATTTCCGCCTGCCTCGGCTATCACGGCTTCCCGAAATCCGTGTGCATTTCGGTGAACGAAGTGGTGTGCCACGGCATCCCGAGCGACGACAAAACGCTGAAAGACGGCGACATCGTCAACATCGACGTGACCGTGATTAAAGACGGTTTTCACGGCGACACCTCGAAGATGTTCATCGTCGGCAAACCGACCATTCTGGGCGAGCGCCTGTGCCGCGTTACTCAGGAAAGCCTGTATCTGGCGCTGAAGATGGTCAAACCGGGCATCCGTCTGCGCACCCTGGGCAAGGCTATCCAGCAATTCGTCGAAGCCGAGAAGTTCTCCGTGGTGCGCGAGTACTGCGGCCACGGCATCGGCGAAGTGTTCCACGAAGAGCCGCAGGTGCTGCACTATGACGCGGACGACGGCGGCGTGGTGCTGCAGCCGGGCATGGCCTTCACCATCGAACCGATGGTCAACGCCGGCGACTACCGCATCCGCACCATGAAAGACGGCTGGACGGTAAAAACCAAAGATCGCAGCTTGTCGGCGCAGTATGAGCATACTATTGTGGTGACTGATAACGGCTGCGAGATAATGACGTTGCGCAAGGATGACACCATCCCCAACATCATTACGCACGAGATGTAAGCACCGCGGCGAACGCCGCGTGCAGAATATCACCAGGCCGGCTTATGCCGGCCTTTTTTATGGGCTGCGCACTATGTCTGACAATCTTCTTCAACAGGCGGCCCCGGCCGTGCCGATGCCGCCCGCCTCCCCCAGCGCCTACGGCGACGACGAGCTCACCTGCCCGGTGCTGAAACAGCGGCTGGAACAGTTTCAGCTGTGGCTGGCGGCGGCGTTCGACGCCGGCTCCAGTGCAGAAAGCCTGGTGGCGGCGCGCAGCGACTTCATCGATCGCCTGCTGCGCCGGCTGTGGACGTTCTACGGCTTTGAAGATATCCCGGAAACCGCGCTGGTGGCGGTCGGCGGCTACGGCCGCGGCGAGCTGCACCCGCTGTCGGATATCGACGTGCTGGTGCTCAGCCAGCGCCGGCTGACAGAGCAACAGTCGCAGCGGGTCGGCGAATTCATCACCCTGCTGTGGGATCTCAAGCTGGAAGTGGGCCACAGCGTGCGCACCCTGGAAGAGTGTCTGCTGGAAGGGCTGGCGGATCTGACCGTGGCCACCAACCTGATCGAATCGCGCATGATCTGCGGCGATGTCGCGCTGTTCCTGCAGATGCAAAAACATATCTTCAGCGACGGCTTTTGGCCTTCGCCGCAGTTTTTCCACGCCAAGATCAACGAGCAGCAAGAACGTCATCAGCGCTACCACGGCACCAGCTATAACCTGGAGCCGGATATCAAAAGCAGCCCCGGCGGCCTGCGCGACATCCACACGCTGCTGTGGGTGGCGCGCCGCCACTTCGGCGCCACCTCGCTGGACGAAATGGTCGGCTTCGGCTTTCTCACCCAGGCCGAACGCAACGAGCTGAACGAATGCCAGAGCTTCCTGTGGCGCATCCGCTTTGCGCTGCACCTGGTGCTGCCGCGTTACGACAACCGTCTGCTGTTCGATCGCCAGCTCAGCGTCGCGCAGCTGCTGCGCTATGAAGGCGAAGGCAACGAGCCGGTCGAGCGCATGATGAAAGACTTCTACCGCATGACGCGGCGCGTCAGCGAGCTGAACCACATGCTGCTGCAGCTGTTCGACGAGGCCATCCTGGCGCTGGACGCCACCGAAAAACCGCGTCCGCTGAACGACGATTTCCAACTGCGCGGCGATCTGATCGATCTGCGTGACGAAACGCTGTTCATCCGCGAGCCGCAAGCCATCATGCGCATGTTCTACCTGATGGTGCGCAACCGCGAGATCAAAGGCATTTACTCCACCACCGTGCGCCAGCTGCGCCATGCGCGCCGCCACCTGAAACAGCCGCTGTGCACCATCCCGGAAGCGCGCGATCTGTTCATGGCCATCCTGCGCCATCCCGGCGCGGTGTCGCGCGCGCTGGTGCCGATGCACCGTCACAGCGTGCTGTGGGCCTATATGCCGCAGTGGGGCAAGATCGTCGGGCAGATGCAGTTCGATCTGTTCCACGCCTATACCGTCGACGAACACACTATCCGGGTGCTGCAGAAGCTGGAGAGCTTCGCCGATCCGCAAACCCGGCCGCGCCATCCGCTGTGCGTGGAGCTGTATCCGCGCCTGCCGCACCCGGAACTGCTGCTGCTGGCCGCCTTGTTCCACGATATCGCCAAAGGGCGCGGCGGCGATCACTCGATCCTCGGCGCGGAGGACGTGGTGGAGTTCGCCGAGTTGCACGGCCTCAACTCGCGAGAAACCCAACTGGTGGCCTGGCTGGTGCGCTGCCACCTGCTGATGTCGGTCACCGCGCAGCGCCGCGATATCCAGGATCCGACGGTGATCCAGCAGTTCAGCAGCGAAGTGCAGAGCGAAACTCGCCTGCGCTACCTGGTATGCCTGACGGTGGCGGATATCTGCGCAACCAACGAAACCCTGTGGAACAGCTGGAAGCAGAGCCTGTTGCGCGAGCTGTATTTCGCCACCGAGAAACAGCTGCGCCGCGGCATGCAAAACAGCCCGGATCTGCGCGAACGCGTGCGCCACCACCGGCTGCAGGCGTTGGCGCTGCTGCGCATGGACAACATCGACGAAGAGGCGCTGCACCGCATCTGGAGCCGCTGCCGCGCCGACTATTTCCTGCGCCACTCGCCGAATCAGCTGGCCTGGCACGCCCGCCATCTGCTGGCCCACGATTCCACCCAGCCGCTGGTGCTGGTCAGCCGCCAGGCGACGCGCGGCGGCACCGAGATCTTCATCTGGAGCCCGGATCGTCCTTATCTGTTCGCCGCCGTCGCCGGGGAGATGGATCGCCGCAACCTGAGCGTGCACGACGCCCAGATCTTCACCAACCGCGACGGTATGGCGATGGACACCTTTATCGTGCTGGAGCCGGACGGCAGCCCGCTGGCGCAGGATCGCCACTCGGCGATCCGCCAGGCGCTGCTGCAGGCCATCACCCAGCGTGAGTACCAGCCGCCGCGCGTGCGCCGTCCCTCTTCCAAGCTGCGCCACTTCAGCGTGCCGACCGAGGTCACCTTCCTGCCGACCCACACCGATCGCCGCAGCTACCTGGAGCTGACCGCGCTCGACCAACCCGGCCTGCTGGCGCGGGTGGGCGAAGTGTTCGCCGATCTGGGGCTGTCGCTGCACGGCGCGCGCATTTCCACCATCGGCGAGCGGGTCGAGGATTTGTTTATCCTGGCCGACGGCGAGCGGCGCGCGCTCGACCAAGAAACGCGCAGAAAGTTGGAGCAACGGTTGACAGAGGCCCTCACCCCAAACGATAAAATGTGATACAAGTAACTTTTTACCGACAACATCAGGAAAGAGAACAGCATGCAGCAATTACAGAACGTTATTGAAAGCGCCTTCGAACGCCGTGCGGACATCACCCCGGCGAACGTAGACACCGTAACGCGCGAAGCGGTAAACCAGGTGATCGGCCTGCTGGACAGCGGCGCCCTGCGCGTCGCCGAGAAGATCGACGGTCAATGGGTCACCCACCAGTGGCTGAAGAAAGCCGTGCTGCTCTCTTTCCGCATCAACGACAACAAGGTGATGGACGGCGCGGAAACCCGCTACTACGACAAAGTGCCGATGAAATTCGCCGACTACGACGAAGCACGCTTCCAGAAGGAAGGCTTCCGCGTCGTGCCGCCGGCCACCGTGCGCCAGGGCGCGTTCATCGCTCGCAACACCGTGCTGATGCCGTCTTACGTTAACATCGGCGCCTACGTCGACGAAGGCACCATGGTCGACACCTGGGCCACCGTCGGTTCTTGCGCGCAGATCGGCAAAAACGTTCACCTGTCCGGCGGCGTCGGCATCGGCGGCGTGCTGGAGCCGCTGCAGGCCAACCCGACCATCATCGAAGACAACTGCTTCATCGGCGCGCGTTCCGAAGTGGTGGAAGGCGTGATCGTGGAAGAAGGCTCGGTGATTTCGATGGGCGTCTACCTCGGCCAGAGCACCCGCATCTATGACCGCGAGACCGGCGAAATCCATTACGGCCGCGTGCCGGCGGGCTCGGTGGTGGTTTCCGGCAACCTGCCGTCGAAAGACGGTTCTTACAGCCTGTACTGCGCGGTGATCGTCAAGAAAGTCGACGCCAAAACGCGCGGTAAAGTCGGCATTAATGAGTTATTGCGTACTATCGACTAAATTGAAATAGTGGGTGATTCACCCGCTATTTTTTTGTCTGCGTTTCGCTGGCAGTCACAGTCGCAGATCTCGCTTTCCGCCATAATCGCAGTCGTGGAATATAACGATCACATCTAAAGAGGGCGCAGTATGTACGATAACTTGAAGAGTTTGGGCATCAATCAACCGGAAGACGTCGATCGCTATAGCCTGCGTCAAGAGGCCAACAACGACATCCTCAAGATCTATTTCCGCAAGGACAAGGGCGAGTTCTTCGCCAAGAGCGTGAAGTTCAAGTATCCGCGCCAGCGTAAAACCGTGGTGGCGGACAACGCCGGCCAGGGCTACAAGGAAATTCACGAGATCAACCCGAACCTGCGTTACGTGATCGACGAGCTGGATCAGCTGTGCCAGCGCGATCAGGTGGAAGTGGATCTGAAGCGTAAAATCCTCGACGACCTGCGCCATCTCGAAGGCGTGGTGTCGCACAAGATTGCCGAGATCGAAGCCGATCTGGAAAAACTCACCCGCGGCAAATAATGCGGATCGGTTGACCCGCATCATCGTTAAGGCGCCCTTTTGCGGCGCCTTTTTACGTTATGACTGCAGCAGCGTGCCCCACTGCTCGACCCACGGGCAGGCGGCCACTTCCGGCTCCGGCTGTTCCATCGCATCGATTTCCAGCACTTCGCCAACGCGGGTGGCGCCCTGTTCCTGCAGCAGCGCATCGAACGTGCGCCCGGCGCCGCAGAAGTGGTCATAGCTGCTGTCACCGAGGGCGATCAGCCCATAGCGCAGCTCCGGCTGATAGCCAACCTGATCGCGGATAGCGTGGAACAGCGGCGCGATGCTGTCCGGCAGATCGCCCTGCCCGGTAGTGGAGGTGATCACCAGCGCGTAGTGCTGACGATAAAACTGCCAGGCCTCCAGCGTGCCCTCTTCGAACAGTTTGACCTCATGGCCCTGCTCGCTGAGGATGTTTTGCGCCTCTTCCGCCACCAGCAGCGAATTGCCGTAGACCGTTCCCACGAAGATACCAACCTGAGCCATGGCTCCTACTCCCTTCATTACCTTTAAAAATTGTCAGCTATCCTGACCGTTAGCCGCGCTAAACTCAACCCCGGCAAGTTCAGGGAATACCCCCGCCCAGCCGAACTGCGCCATCACCCCTTGCCAGGCCTCGTCCCAGCGCGCCGTTACCTGCAGCGGCTCGCCGGTCACCGGGTGCGTCAGCTGCAGATGGCTGGCGTGCAGCATCAGGCGCGGGCAACCGAAATGCTGCGCCATCCCGCGATTCTGCCGCAGATCGCCGTGCTTGCTGTCGCCGATGATCGGGTGGCGCAGGTGCGCCATATGGCGCCGCAGCTGATGTTTGCGGCCGGTTTCCGGCTGCAGTTCCACCAGACTGTAACGCGCGCTGTCGTAGCGGCCGACGGCCACCGGCATCTCTACCTGCGCCAACGGCCGGTAGTGCGTCACGGCCGGCTGCGGCCCCTTGTCGGCATCGGCATGTTTATCGGCGATTTTATCCAGCTCCGCCGTCAGCGGGTAGTCGAGGGTCGCCCCCTCCTGCACGTAACCGCGCACCACCGCATGGTAGGTTTTCTGCACCTGATGCTGCTCGAACTGCTGCGACAGCAGGCGCGCCACCTCGCTGGAGAGCGCCATCAGCAGCACGCCGGACGTCGGACGATCGAGACGGTGCACGGTAAAGACGTGCTTCCCGAGCTGATCGCGCACCGTCTGCATCATAAAGCGAGTTTCATGACGGTCCAGCCAACTGCGGTGCACCAACCAGCCCGACGGTTTGTTCACCGCCACCAGGTGTTCATCCTGATACAAAATCTCAATCACATCGCATTCCCAGGTCAATAGCCGTTTCGGGCGCGAGTATAACAGGCATGAGACGCAACGCTAGTTCACCCATTCGATGGTCACCAGGCGCGTATCGGCGCGGCCGCGATCGTCCACCGCCCGAATGCGGTAGCGCCCGTTGTTGATCGGCCGCCAGTCGATCGGTTTTTTGCTGGCGCTGCTGCCGAGATAGATATCGTCGACGAACCAGTACACCGTCTTGCTGTCGGCGTCCGTCACCGCATTGAAGGCGATTTTGTCCCGTCCCTGTTGCGACTGGCGCAGGGTATAAGTGGTGTTTTTCAACGGCGAGGTGATGCGCGGCGCGTTGCCGCCGACGGCGATGCCGTTGTCCTTGCAGCGATTGACCGGCGGCGCCCGCTTCGGCAGCCCGGCCTGGGCGAACACGTTGGCCAAATCGGAAGGCCAGAATTCAAAAATTTCGGTGCGGGTCTGCGCCGCGTCATACGGCGGGCAAACAACCTCGCCGCTGTGAATATCCAGCACCACCGGCCGGTAGACGCTGTCTACCTTGATCGGCGACTTGCCGGGAATGAACCAGGTCTTGCCCTTTTGCTGGCACCACGGCGTCGGCAGATCGCCGCTGGCGAGACAGATGTCTACCCGCCGCAGCCGCTTGGGGAACGGATGTTTCGGTTCCCGCAGGGCGGGATAGCTGGCGTTGACGCTGTCGATGATATTGAAAAACAGCGGCGCGGCCGCCTCGGCGCCGACCAACGCATTGTTGCCGCGCCCATCGAAGTTGCCTTCCCACACCACCAGCACGTAAGGGCCGAAAATCCCGACGCTCCAGGCGTCGCGAAAGCCCCATGAGGTGCCGGTCTTCCAGTACACCGGCAGCGACGAAGAACGCTGCGCCAGCGTATCGCCCGGCCGCCGGTGCTGGCGCAGCATATCCAGCGTGATGAAACTGGCCTCCTCGCTCAACAGCCGCACCGGCGTCGATTCGGCCTCGTCCAATCGCATACGAAGCGGCCGCAGCTCGCCGCGGTTCGCCAGCAACGCGTACAGCTTCGCCAGCTCCTGCGCCGTCACCTCGCCGCCGCCCAGCACCAGCGACAGTCCGTAGTGGCTCTCATTGGCCATATTGGCGACGCCGGTCAGGCGCAAAAACTGATAAAAGGTCGGCTGACGCAGCTGTGAGGCGACATAGACCGCCGGGATGTTACGGCTGAAATTCAGCGCGTCGGTGGCGGTCACCGGGCCGAGAAAACGCCGGTCGAAATTTTCCGGCGCATAGGCGCCGAACGACGAAGGCACGTCTTTCAGAATGGTCATCGGATGCAGCACGCCCTGCTCCATGCCCAGCGCGTAGATGAACGGCTTCAGCGTCGATCCCGGCGAACGCTTGGCGTTGGTGCCGTTCACCTGCCCCTGGATCGGACGATTGTAATAGTCCGCCGAGCCCACCAGCGCGCGCACCCCCATATCGCGGCTGTCCACCAGCAGCACCGCGGCGTTTTGGATGCCGCGGCTGCGGTTGCGGGCGATAAAAGCGTTGACCTGCCGTTCGACCAGCCGCTGCAGCCCGGCGTCCAGCGTCGTGTCTACGCGGGTATCGCGCTGCACCAGTTGCTGCGTCTGCAGGCGCAGCTGTTCGATAAAGTGCGGTGCGATATAAGACACTTGTTCAGGCTGCCGCAGCGCCAACGGCAGGCGGAACAGCGTTTGCTGGCTGGCGTCGGTGGGGTAAACCCGCTGCCAACGCTGGAACAGACGATTGCGCGCCTGCGTCAACGCCGCGCCGAGCACGCCGGTTTTCGGCTCCAGACGGTAGCTGGGTGACTGCGGCAAGACCGCCAGCGTCAGCGCCTCCGGCAGAGTCAACTCCCGCGGCGGCTTGGCGAAATAGATCAGGCTGGCGGCGCCGATGCTTTCAATGTTGCGGCCGTAGGGCGCGTAATTCAAATAGGCTTCCAGGATATCGCGCTTGGAGTAGCTCAGTTCCAGCTGCACCGCACGCAGCACCTGCAACACCTTGCCGCCCGGCGTACGGGTATTGAGATGCCAGCGCATCCGCGCCAGCTGCATGCTGATGGTCGAACCGCCCTGCATTTTGCCGCCGGCGACATAGCTGCGCCAGAAACCGCGCATCAGGCTGACAGGGTTAAAGCCGGGGTTATAGTAGAACCAACGATCTTCGTGCAGCAGCAACCCGCGCACCGCCAGCGGCGACACTTGCTCCAGCGGGGTCCACAGCCGGTAGCGATCGTCGTTGGCCAGCGTAATGCGCAGCAGCGCGCCGTGCCTGTCGTAATAAACGGAAGACTGCGGCAGCCCCTGCCACAGGGGCGGATGCGGCCACAGCCGAATTGCGGTCAACAGCAGCGCCAGTAAAAACACCGCCATCAAGCCGTTTTGCAGCACGCGCCCGGTCAGGATCTTCATACGTTCTCAGCATTCCGGCGCCAGACGCTGGCCTGGCGCCGGATACGGCCTAGTCGTTGCCCGCCGGCACCACCACCAGCTTGCCGCCGCCGGCCGACATGGCCTGCACTTCTCGGTCATACATGGCTTCGCCGTAGGCCGGTGGAATAATAAAGCTGCCGGTATTGGTGGCCTTGATCTGATAGACGAACTCCTGCACCTCGGTGCCGGCGCTGCCATAGATAATCACCCGATCTTCACGGATGTCGCTGTAATCCGGCGCCCAGGTGGAGCCTGTGGCGGCCAGCGGCGACTGCCAGCCGCCGCGATCGTCGCTCTCCTCACCGGCATCGGCCGGTTCCGGCGGCGTCTGCTGCACCACTTCGAACCCGCCCGGCAGCAGATCGACAATCGCCAGGTTGCTCTGCCCCTCTTTCGAGTTGGCGCGCACCTTCAGATGGACGTTGATCTTCTGCCCCAGCGTCACCTGCGTCACCGATTTGCCCTGTTCGTCGGTGTACTCGCGGACGATCTCAATCCCGCGCGACAGCGCTTTTTGCGGCGCGTTCAGATCGTAACCGGCCTGCGTCACCACATACCAGGCCGGCGCGCTGCCGCCGTTGGTGAAGCGCACGGCGGTAGCATCGGCGTTGAACTGCCCCTGAACGAACAGCCCCTGCAGCTCACTGATGCGCTGCGGGTCGCCGCCGCTTTTGCCCACCTGCACGATGCCTAACGCGTCCGCATTGGCGGATTGCGCCGCCACCTGGGCCGAATAGCTTTCCAGCGCCAGGATGCTCATTGCAGAGGAGTAGGTGGTGTAACGCTCTTCCTTCAGTGCCTTGACCATATTCTCCAGCACCTGCGGCGGAATCGACGCCACCTTCTCAGGGAAGTGACGGGTAATCAAATACAGCCGCGTCGCATCCTGCACCAGCGGATCGAAATAGTTCTGCGTCCACCAGGCGCTGTCATAGGCTTTGCTCAGTTGCTGCCAGCTGGGTTGCAACAGCGCGGCGGCTTCGTCGTCCATCTTCAACAAGCGATAGGAAGAGGCCAGATACAGCGCGCTCAGATCGGTTTTCCACCCTTCGCCATAGCGTTTTTGCAGCGTATCCTGCACGGCCGCCAGCGAGTTGGTGGTCACTTCGCCCTGCAGCGTCAGCAGGTAGACCGCCCAACTGCGCAGGCGCAGCAGATACAGATCGTCGAAACCGCTGGCCGCCAGCTCCCGCAGCGCGCCGTTGGCTTCGTCCAGCATGCCTTCCGGCAGGGCGTAACCCGCCGCTTTGGCTTCGAGCAGATATTGCACCACATAAGGCGTGACGAAAGGATCGGCATCCGGCGACGAACGCCAGGCGCCGATCGCCCCGCTGTCGTTCTGACGGGCGCGCAGCACGCCCAGCAGGTTGCGCAGCTGCTTACTGACTTCCGCCTGGCTCAGGCTGCTTTTCATCTCTGGATGGCGGCTCTGCAACATCAGCGGAATGGAACGGCTGACGATCTGCTCGGAACAGTAATACGGATAATCCGCCAGGTATTGCGCCAACCCGCTGGTCAGCACCAGCGGCGAATTCGACACCGCCGCCCGGCGCTGCGCGAAGGCATCGAACATCTGGCGCAGGCCATCGACATTCTGGCTGCCGCCGCTCATGCGCCCCATCACCGATTGAGTACGGTACGGCGCCGCCGGCCGCACCGAGGTGCTGACGGTGCGACGGCTGGCCTGGCCGCCGTAACGGGCGTCGAACACCAGCGGCGCATCGCCCAAAACGGCTTTGGCGCGCAGACGGAAGGCGATCACGCCCTCGCGTTTTTCCGCCAGCGTCAGGCTTTGCGTCGCGTTGCCCACCACCTCCAATTGCGGCGGCGGCGTCAGCAGGACGTTGATGGCTGCCGACTGGCCGTTCAGCCCTTCGAGGTTGTTGCTGACGCCCACACTGACGTCGAACTCATCGCCCGGCGCCACCATCGCCGGCACGTTCGGCGTCATGATGAAGCTGTCGCGCACCGTAGCGGCGGTTTGCGCCTTGCCGATTTTCTCCGGTGTCACCGAAATCGCCATGACGCGGATCTTGCCGTTGAAGTAATCCGGCACCGGGTAGACGAACTGCTTCTCGCCGCTGACTTCGGTTATGCCGGACCAATAGGCCACCGGCTTATCGCGCTTGCGCTTGAACGGGTTGAGGTTGAGATCCAGCCCTTCGCCCGCATCGCCGCCCGGCGCCGCGGTCAGCGCCATCAGCTTGCTGAATTCCGGCAGGATCAGATCGAGGATCTGCGAGCTGCTCACGTTCAGTTCGCGCTTGCTGAAGAAGAACTCCAGCGGATCCTTCAGACGGTAACGCGCCACCTGCAGAATGCCCTCATCGACGGCGAACAGCGCCACCTGCTGCGGCGCATCGGTCTTGACCGTCATCGTCAGGTTTTCACCCGGCTTGATGACCTGCGGTGCCGTCACCTCAAGGCTGTTTTGGCGCGCCTTGGTACTGATCTTGAACGGCATCACGCCATAGCTCAGCGGGCTCATGAAGATCTCGCTGGAGTTGATGTCGCGCACGAACTGCACGTTGATGTAGCCGTTGCCCTCCATGCCGGCCGGCACGCGGATCGTCTGCACCGAGCTGGTGGTGTCGGTGTGGAACCACTGCCAGGCGTAAACCTTGTCCTTCTCGATGGTGATCAAGCCGCTGCCGGTATAGGGCGCGTTAATCGCCACCTCGATCTCTTCACCGGGCTGGTATTCCGCCTGGTTGAGTTTTAGCTTCAGTTCGGCGTTGCGATCCAGCGAACGACTCAGGTTGGCGTTGCCGGCCACGCTGTAGGCGACGCGGTTGAGCGTCTTGCCCTGCGCATCTTCGATCACCAGCACGAAGTCGCCCGGCTTATCGGTCGCCAGCCGCAGATCCGCGCCCTGATCGCCCAGCGCCAGCGGCTGTTCCGAGAGCTGCACTTCCTTCATCTTCGACTGATATTTGTAAACGCCCGAATCCTGTTTGGTCAGCACCGAAATGTATTTCTGTTCGATCAGCACCTGCTTCAGGTTCGGCATGGCGATCTGTTTCAAGGCCGGATCAATGGCGATCACATTCAGATGCCGCTCCGCATCGCGATTGATGTAGCCCAGATCGCCGTCGGCCTTCACCCCAATCAGGTAATCGTAAGGCGAAACCAGCGTACGGGTGGTAGCCGCCACCGAGCGACCGCCGCCGGCAACGAACGCCTCCGACAACAGCTGCAGCTGATAAGTGGCGTCGGCGTAAGATTTCAGATCGAGCGGAATATCAGCCGCGCCGTGTTCATCGGTGGTGCGATCTTCCAGCTCGGTTTCGAACCCGTCGCTGTTTTGTCGGTTTTCGTAGAACGCATAATCCGGGAAGCGATCGAAGCTCGGATACATTGGCCGCAGCGTCAGCCTGGTGGTCACACGGCGATCTTGCGCCGGGGTGCCGAACAGGTTCTGCACATCGATGCTGGCCTTCAGCTCAGACGGCTTGACCCAGCCTTGCTGGCGGTCCGGCGTCAACGCCAGCTTCACTTTCAGTTGATCCGGCTCGAACTCCTTCACATTGACTGCGGTATGGCCGAGCAGCGTGGAGGTGTCGTTGTTTTTGCCGATCAGATACAGATAAACGTTCCACTCGCCGGTGGGCGAGTTTTCATCGGTGGTATAGCTCAGTTCGTTGAAACCGCTGGCGCCCAGCGTCAGCGGCACGGTGGACATCAGCTTGTCGCGCGGATCGCGAATTTCTGCGCGCACCGGCACACCGGCGAGGCCAACGCGCCAGTCGGCGGCGCGAGTGATCAGGCCGATATTGAAGGTGTCTCCCGGCCGATACACGCCGCGGTCGGAGAACAGGTAGCTGCTGAGCGTGCGCGGATCGGTCGGCGTTTGTTCACCGGCAACGTCGAAGCGCGAGAAATCCAGCCCGCGATCGTTAGAGCTGCCGGTCGGCAGGAAGGAGACATCCCCTTCTTTCTCCACCAGGAACATCACCGGCTGGCGCTCGTTGGTGTACACATCCAGCGCCGGGAAACGCACGTGGCCGTCGGCGCCGGTGGTTTGGCTGAGCAGCGTCACGCCGTTTTTGGCCACCACAGATACGTTGGCGCCGCTGACCGGCGCACCGCTTTGGATCGACTGCACGAAGACGTCGCGCGTCTTATCCTGCGAGCTCTTGGCGACGATGCCCAGATCGGTCACCACCACAAAACGCGAATCGCCGACGTCGGGCTGCTCTTCCCCTGCGCTCTCGTCCTGTTCCTGCTCCTGCTCGGCGCCCGCCTCTTCCGCCGCCGGTTTGCGATTCGGCTGCCATTCCGACAGCGTCAACAGAAACACCCCACGATGGGAACTGGCGTTGGTGGAGAGATAGCGGGAAAGATCGATGCCCTGATAGTTCACTTCCCCCGGCCGCTCGTTGTTGAGCGCCGTCTGGTATTTGAAATGCTCGGTGAAATACTCATCGTTGAGCCGGTTGAATTCCGTGGACGAGTATTCCCGGCTTTTGAAGGAAACAATGTGCTGCAGCTGACTCGGGATCACCCGCTTGATGTCCAGCCGCAGGCCCGCCACGTTGCGCGCCGCCACGCTGATCTGCTTGTCGCCGTTGACCGACAGCAGCGAGCCCTGCGACATGAACTGCAGCGATTTCGGGAACTCCGGCACTTCGACCACCCGATAAACCTTCTTCGGCATTTTGTAACCGCCGGCGGAGATCAGCTGGTTATCGATCTCGAGCAGCATAAAGCGGTGCGCCGGGGCGTCAAAACGGAAGCTGAACTGCGGCTGATAGGCCTCTTCCGCCTCGTTAAGCGTCAACGGCAGCGGCGTCGCCTGCGCCAGCACGTTCTTGCCGACGCTGTCTACCGTCCATGGGTAAAAGTCTTCAGCATCATTGGCGGCCTCGGCATCGCTCGGATCGTGCTGCGGCAGCAGCCAGGCTTTCGCGGCTCGCGCCAGCTCTTTATCCTTCACCGCATCGCTGAAACCAACCACCAGCGCACGCTGCCCTTTGCCGCCGTCGGTGTCCACCACCTGGGCGCTGGCGTCGCTCAGCGCCAGGCTGTACAGGGTAGGAACCTTGACCCAGTTGCTTTTCGCCTCTTCGACCGCGTTGCCGGCCGCCGTCGATTTAACGCCCTTGCCGACGGTCAGATGTACCGCGCCGCCCTGATCCAGCGCCTGCAGCGGCTCGGAATGCACCCAAGTGTTCAGTTTTTTCTCGTCATATACCAGAGAGAAATTCAGCTTCTTCTCGGAGGTGGCGCTGCCTTCTTTCAATCCCAGCGAAATCTGTTTTTCAAAGCTGGCGACGTCGACCGGCGCGTTGAACTGCAGATTGAAAATCGCGCTGCGTTTCTGCGCATTCTGCGGATCGCGGTAGTACTCGGCCTGCCCCAGACGGTAGTCGAACGCAGGCACGGTGAAGGCATAGCGGGTTTTGGCGAGTTTGACCTGCGGCGCCAGCAAGGCGGCGGGCTCGAGGGTCACGTCATATTTCGCGCCCATCGGCAGCGGCTTTTTCGGCGTGAACACCAGCGTCGATTCATTGTTCCACGCCCACTGTCCTTCCGCCGTCGGTTTGAGGGTGATGCCGGCGCTCACGGTTTTGCCCACCGCGGCGATCGGCGCGACCGAGCCGCTGAAGGCCAGGCTCACCGTTTGTGGCGCTTGCCGGGCGGCGGTGTAATCTATCGGCGCGGGGTTAGCCAGCGATGCGCTGACCTCCTGAACCACCATCGGCGCCGGTTCGATCGGCTGAGGCCGATTTTGCCACCAGTGCCAACCGTAAAACGCGCCGCCCGCGGCGCCTGCCAGCAGCAGCAGGCCCAGACCGATCGCTTTCGGATGTTTATCCACGCCGCTTTCCAGCCGCAGAAAACCGCGCGGCAGCGCAGCCCACCAGGCCGGCGCGCGCCAGCTGAGGTTGCCGACCAGCGGTCTCAGCAACCGCCCCAACAGCGACAAGACCCCACCCAACAGGCGGCAAACGCCCTTAACCAGGGTAAAAGGCAAACGAAGGATAAACCTTAATAAATCCATTATTGCAGCACCTCATCATCCTAATGCAGCCCCCGGTCAACCGCCGCGGTTTAACCGAGCCGAAAGACGCCGTCGGCTCTCCTGCCCGGCATCCGCGCGAGTACTCTACACTGCCGGGCGGCAAAAATCTGCGCGCCGCCGGCGAATTACGGCTCTTTATTCAACATCAAATCCAACTGCTGCAGCAGCACCAACAGCGGCAGACTGCTCGGCTCACGCTCCTTCAACGCCTCCTCGAAGTAAGGCGTGATGGCAAAACGCGTCGGCAGCGGCGCTTCGGCGTCCAACAGCGCATACATGCGTGGCAGAAACACCCACTGCAGCCAAGCCTCGGCCGACATGCTGTCGATGCAGAACGGCTCGGTGCTGGAGAAAGCCTCAGGCTCGGGCGGCGCGGCCTGCCACAAGGCCAAATCACGCATGGATTGTTCAATCGCCTGCAAACTGCGGCGAACCTGATTATGTATACTCATCTGCATTCCCGATCTCTTTTCATCATGATATTCAGCTCGCTGGCTGAAAGGCGGCAAAGCATAGCATTTTTATAGCCCAAATTTGGCGCGCCCGAGACCGGCTGCCGTTTTTATCTGGTGGCGTGCGCCGCCGCGCGGCACAATAGGCCCACCGAATTCACCACACAGATAAAGATTCATGTCCGTAATAACAGAGAAAAAAAATCACGCGACGCCCGGTAAGGCCATGCTGGCCTCGGTCACCGGTTACGCCATGGACGGGTTTGACCTGCTGATCCTCGGCTTTATGCTGCCGGCCATCAGCATCGAATTAGGATTAACCTCATCGGCCGCCGGTTCGCTGGTCACCTGGACGCTGATCGGCGCGGTGCTGGGCGGCGTGATCTTCGGCCATCTCAGCGATCGCTTCGGCCGCATCCGGGTGCTGACTATCACCATCCTGATGTTTTCCCTGTTCACCGGCCTGTGCGCCGTGGCGCAAGGCTATTGGGATCTACTCGCCTATCGCACGCTGGCGGGCATCGGGCTGGGCGGCGAGTTCGGCATCGGCATGGCGCTGATCGCCGAAGCCTGGCCGGCGGAGAAACGCAACCGCGCTTCGGCCTACGTCGGCATGGGCTGGCAGTTGGGGGTGCTGGCGGCCGCTTTCCTGACGCCGCTGCTGCTGGAACATATCGGCTGGCGCGGCATGTTCCTGGTCGGCCTGCTGCCGGCGCTGGCGTCATTCCTGATCCGCCGCACGCTGGGCGAACCGGAGGAATTCGTGCGGCAGAAAGACGCCGGGCAGCCGCTCTCCTTCCTTCAGCGTTTGCGCCTGCTGTTTAAGGATCGCGCCACCAGCAAGGCCAGCATCGGCATCTTCATTCTCTGTTCGGTGCAGAACTTCGGCTACTACGGGCTGATGATCTGGATGCCGACTTATCTGGCGAAAAACTTCGGCTTCTCGCTCACCAAGTCCGGCCTGTGGACGGCGGTGACGGTGGTCGGCATGACGTTCGGCATCTGGCTGTTCGGCGTCCTGGCCGACCGCTTCGCCCGCTGGAAGATTTTCGTGCTGTATCAGGTCGGCGCGGTGGTGATGGTGATCGGCTACGCCCAGTTGAGCGATCCGATGCTGATGCTGTTCGCCGGCGCAGTGATGGGCATGTTCGTCAACGGCATGATCGGCGGTTACGGCGCGTTGATTTCCGATACCTATCCGGTGCAAGCGCGCGCCACCGCGCAAAACATCCTGTTCAATCTGGGACGCGGCGTCGGCGGCCTGGGGCCATTGGTGATCGGCGCGCTGGTGACGCAGGTGTCGTTTACCGCCGCCATCAGCCTGTTGGCGGCGATTTACCTGCTGGATATCTACGCCACGCTGTTCCTGCTGCCGAAAAAACAGGGCGCAGGCGATACGCTGGGCGCGATTGGTTAACGCGGAAGAAGGATTGAGACGGGGCGCACGCGCGGCGGAATAGAACAAAAAGTTGGGGGCACTGCGTTAACAGTGCCCCCGGTTCGTTTTATAGCCATCCCGCTACACAGCATGCTCCCTGCTCAATCCTTGAAAACTTTTCCTGCGGCCATCCTGACCAAGTGGTCCTTGCATCATCCTGCAGCATCGTCCTGACGCGGTTCCTCAGCCTTCCTGACCCGCCGACAGTCCTGCGCCGGCTCTCAATCTCCGTCCTGGAGGTGTCCTTGGTTTCAATCCTGAAACATCCTGGGCATCTCCTGACGCCATCCCTCGCTCTTGCCTGAGCGCATCCCTTTCTTCTTCCTGAAGCTGCATCATCCTGATGCTTTCCTGCTCCGCCGGGTCCGTGCCGGTAATGATAAGATCGCTCAAATTTCCCGGAATCACAAGGGTTTGAGAGGTGTCTCACACTAAATTAAGACTAAGAGTTATCCTAAAGAAATTCTAACCAATTGATCTGGATAACAATAATCTCATGGTCCAAAGAGAGGTGAAAAAAATTAAGAGCGATCTCTCACAGCCCGTGTGAGAGATCTCTTACACGACCGACGGCGAATCCGCCGCGCTTCAGTCCAGCACTGGGCGCAGCGCATCGAGGAAATTCCCCAGCGTCGCCGCCAACAAGGTGCGCTTATCGCTGCCGAACTGCTCCAGCACCACGTTGCCGCTGACGTTGCACAGCGACACCATCGTCATCTCGGATTCGGTGGTCGCCAGGAAGAGGGTCGGTGACAATTTGAGGCGCTTTTGCGTCACCAGATGGCCGATCAGATTCTCCTGCAGGCGGATGAAATCCTCTTCGCTCCATACCTGCAGCAGGCTCAGGCGATGCTCCCCAAATTGCGCGCTCATGTCACCGGCGTATTGCTGCGTGTAGAAACGGTGCGCATCCGGCTGCAAACGCAACTCCAGCGCAGCCTCGACCTTCTCCAGCGTCGCCGCCGGTTCGAAAGGCTGCGGCAACCACAGCACGTCGTCCTCGCGATTCTCCACGATGCAGGGCGACGGCACGCCGTACAGCGCCTCGCTGGCCGGCGCGTGGCCGCGCTCTTGCTGCCACAACTCGACATAGCGTTGAGTGAATTCACGCAGAGCGTGCGATACATCATGGTCCATATTCTTTCTCGCATACGTTAAACTGACGGCCATTGTACCTATCTCTGACCGAGGTGACAGCAGATGTCCTCATATCAAGACCACCAGGCCCTGTCAGGGCTGACGCTGGGCAAACCCACCGCCTATCGCGATCGCTACGACGCCACGCTGCTGCAGGCGGTGCCGCGCAGCATGAACCGCGAGCCGCTGGGGCTGTATCCCGACAACCTGCCCTTCCACGGCGCGGACATCTGGACGCTGTACGAACTCTCCTGGCTGAACGCCAACGGGCTGCCGCAGGTGGCGGTTGGCGAGATCGGCCTCAACGCCGACAGCCTGAACCTGATCGAATCGAAAAGCTTCAAGCTGTATCTCAACAGCTTCAACCAAACGCCGTTCGCCGATTGGGAAACGGTGCGCAGCACGCTGCAACGCGATCTGTCCGCCTGCGCCCAGGGCGAGGTGAGCGTCACCCTGTTCAGCGTCGACCAACTGGAAGGCAGCCCGATCGCTCGTCTGGCCGGCGACTGCATTGACCAGCAGGATATTCGCATCGACAATTATGAGTTCAACGCCGACTACCTGCAGAACGCCGCCGGTGAAGAGGTAGTGGAAGAGCAATTGGTCAGCCACCTGCTGAAGTCCAACTGCCTGATCACCCATCAGCCGGACTGGGGCTCGGTGCAGATAAGCTACCGCGGCGGCAAGCTCGATCGCGAAGCGCTGCTGCGCTATCTGGTTTCCTTCCGCCACCACAACGAATTCCACGAGCAATGCGTCGAGCGCATCTTCAACGATCTGATGCGCTATTGCCGGCCGCAAAGCCTGACGGTTTACGCCCGCTATACCCGCCGCGGCGGACTGGATATCAACCCGTGGCGCAGCAACGTCGCATTCGCTCCCGAGCACGGCCGCCTGGCGCGCCAATAAGTGCGAAACATTGCTCAACAACTGAGCTAATGAGCGGTTTGTGTTGGTAAAAGCGCAGGGACGGCGGTAAGGTTAAAACGAGGCTGCGGCCGGGCAGAGCGCCCGCTTCGCCGCAGCACGCCAACCATAACGAGATGCTGTTTTGCTGCGTATGGATTACTACCGCCCCGCACCGGGTGCAAAGGAGTTACCTTGATTACACACATCAGCCCGCTTGGCTCTATGGATTTATTGTCGCAGCTGGAAGTAGACATGCTGAAGCGCACCGCCAGCAGCGACCTGTACCGCCTGTTTCGCAACTGTTCGCTGGCCGTGTTGAACTCCGGCAGCCAAACCGACAACAGCAAACAGCTGCTGTCGCGCTATGAAACCTTCGATATCAACGTGCTGCGCCGCGAGCGTGGCGTGAAGCTGGAGCTGGTCAATCCGCCGGAAGAGGCGTTCGTCGACGGCCGCATCATCCGTTCACTGCAGGCCAACCTGTTCGCCGTGTTGCGCGACATTCTGTTCGTGCACGGCCAAATCGCCAGCGCCGGCCGTTTCCAACACCTGAACCTGGAAAACTCGGCCCACATCACCAACCTGGTGTTCTCGATCCTGCGCAATGCGCGCACGCTGCATCTGGATGAGGATCCCAACATGGTGGTGTGCTGGGGCGGGCACTCGATCAACGAGAACGAATACCTGTACGCGCGTAAGGTCGGCAGCCAGCTGGGCCTGCGCGAGTTGAACATCTGCACCGGCTGCGGGCCGGGTGCCATGGAAGCGCCGATGAAAGGCGCGGCGGTCGGCCACGCGCAGCAGCGTTACCGCAACAGCCGCTTCATCGGCATGACCGAGCCGTCAATCATCGCCGCCGAGCCGCCTAACCCGCTGGTGAACGAGCTGGTGATCATGCCGGACATCGAAAAACGTCTGGAAGCGTTCGTGCGCATCGCGCACGGCATCATCATCTTCCCGGGCGGCGTCGGCACCGCCGAAGAGCTGCTGTACCTGCTGGGTATCCTGATGAACCCGGAGAACAGCGAACAGGTGCTGCCGCTGATCCTGACCGGGCCAAAAGAGAGCGCCGATTACTTCCGCGTGCTGGACGAGTTCATCATGAACACGCTGGGCGACGCCGCGCGCCGTCACTACACCATCATCATCGACGATCCGGCGGAAGTGGCCCGGCAGATGAAAAAAGCCATGCCGCTGGTGAAGGAAAACCGCCGCAACACCGGCGACGCCTACAGTTTCAACTGGTCGATCCGCATCGCGCCGGATCTGCAGCTGCCGTTCGAGCCGACCCACGAGAACATGGCGAACCTCAATCTGTATCCGAACCAGCCGCCGGAGCAATTGGCCGCCGCGCTGCGCCGCGCCTTCTCCGGCATCGTGGCCGGCAACGTGAAGGAAAACGGCATCCACGCCATTGAGCAGTTCGGCCCGTACAAGCTGCACGGCGAACCGCAGATGATGAAGCAGATGGACAGCCTGCTGCAGGGCTTTGTCGCCCAGCACCGCATGAAACTGCCGGGCAGCGCCTATGTGCCCTGCTACGAAATCGTCGCCTGACCCTCAATCCCGGGCGGCGTAACGGCCGCCCTGTTTTTTCTGACCTTGCCGCCCATGATGATACACCTACTGATTGTCGACGCCCTGAACCTCATCCGCCGCATTCACGCCGTACAGGGCTCCCCTTGCGTCAACGCCTGCCGCCACGCGCTGCAGCAGTTGCTTCAGCACAGCCGCCCGACCCACGCGGTGGCGGTATTTGACGAGGACGACCGCAGCGAAAGCTGGCGCCACCAAATTCTGCCGGACTACAAGGCCGGGCGCTCGCCGATGCCGGAAAACCTGCAACAGGAGATGCCGCAGCTGCGTGAAGCCTTCGCCGAACTGGGCGTCGCCAGCTGGCATTCACCCGGCAACGAGGCAGACGATCTGGCGGCCACGCTGGCGGCGAAGGTCGCCGGCGGCGGCCACCAGGTGACCATCGTCTCCACCGACAAAGGCTATTGCCAGCTGCTGGCGCCGAACGTACAGATCCGCGATTACTTCCAGAAACGCTGGTTGGATATGCCTTTCGTGCAGCAGGAATTCGGCGTGCAGCCGCAGCAACTGCCGGACTACTGGGGGTTAGCGGGGATCGGCAGCAGCAAGATCCCCGGCGTGGCCGGCATCGGGCCGAAAACCGCCGTGCTGCTGTTGCAGCAGTCGGGCAGTCTGGACGGGATCTATCAGCACCTGGAGCAGGTGCCGGAGAAATGGCGCGGCAAGCTGGAGCAGCACCGCGAGCTGGCCTACGTCAGCAAACACGTCGCCACGCTGCGCACCGATCTGTCGCTGGACGGCAACCTGCAGCAGCTGCGCCTGCCGATACAATAAGGGCGCTGCAAGCAGCGCCCTTCATCAGGTTTAACGCGATTAATCGCGCTCGTCGCGGCGGCCCGGCACCGCCGACCACATGCGGCGCACGTGTACGGTGATCTCTTCGCGGTCGTGATACAGCTGCTTGGCATGCACTTCAACGCTGATGCCGGCAGCGCCCAGCGCTTCGCGGATGCTCATCAGGTTTTGCGACACTTCCTCATAGCGCTTTTTCATCGGCAGTTTGAGGTTAAAGATCGCTTCGCGGCACCAGCCTTTCACCAGCCACTGAATCATCAGGCTGGTCACCTTCGCCGGTTTTTCCACCATGTCGCACACCAACCAATAGATCTTGCTGCTGTTCGGCTCGAACTTGAAGCCGTCGGCGCGGTGATGCGTTACCTGGCCGGTTTCCATCAGGCTCGGCGCCATCGGGCCATTATCCACCGAATGCACCATCATGCTGCGCTTCACCAGCTGATAGGTCCAGCCGCCCGGGCAGGCCCCCAGATCGACCGCATGCATGCCGCTGGCCAGGCGCTCGTCCCACTCGTCGGCGGGGATGAACACATGGAACGCTTCTTCCAGTTTCAGCGTCGAACGGCTCGGCGCATCGGCCGGGAAGCGCAGACGCGGAATACCCATATAGAACGGCGAGTTGTTGTTGCTGTAGGAGTAACCGACATAGCAGCAGCCCGGCGCGATGAAGAACACGTGCACCACCGGGCGAGTCGGGTTCTCCCGCGCCATCAGCACCTTCTGCTCACGCATCGCGGCGCGCAGCGGCACCGTCAGCTTGCGGCAGAATTTCATCAGCTCTTTGCTTTCGTTGGTGTCCGGCACTTCCACCCGCAGCTCGCCGCCGCGATCAACCACGCCGATCAGCATGCCGACGATCGGCGATACCCGATCTTCCGGCGGCAGATCGCGCAGCAGCTCACCCACCACGAGCATTTGGCGGGCGAAAATCAGTTCGCGGAACGGAATCTCCCGCGCCAGGCGGTCGGCATCGTCCGGCTGATAGCATTCGAACAACACGTAACCGCTGTGCTCTTTTACCCGCGCAAAGCCGTAAATCTCCAGCTGGGCGGCTTTATCGGTGATCTCCGCCGCACACTCTTTTTCGAAGCCGGGGCGGCAGTACAACGCAATCTTATTCATGGCGCTCGGCCTTTTTCCTCAGACGCAAAGCGCCAATCAACATCAATATCCAGCCGATCAAGAAGCACACGCCGCCAACCGGCGTGATATATACCCAGACCTTCAGGTGCGACAGCGCCAGACAATAGAGGCTGCCGCTGAACAACACGGTGCCGAACGCCAACAGCGCTCCGCTCCAGTAAAACCACAGGCTCACGCGGCGCTGCATCGCGACCGCCAGCGCCAGGATGGCCAGGGTGTGGAACCCCTGATACTCCAGCCCGGTGCGGATCCAGGCCATTTCGTTGGCGCCCAGCGTGCCGCTTAACACATGCGCGCCGAATGCGCCCAGCGCGACAAACACAAAGCCGCTGATAGCGGCGAAAACCAGCATGGAACGGCTGCTCATCGTGATCTATCCCATTAAAAATCACCGGCCGCGGCAAGGCGGCGGCCGGCCTTATTGTTCGTAGCGGAAGCGGAACTTCTCTTGTTCGCTGGCGGCACGCGCCAGGATCCACTGCCGGAAGGCGGCTATTTTACCCAGTTCTGCCTGGCTGTCATGACATACCAGATAAAAAGCATTTTTACTGACCAACACATCGTTGAACGGGCACACCAGACGACCGGCTTCAATCTCGGTTTGCGCCATCACGTTGTTCACCAGCGCCACGCCCTGACCGTGCACCGCCGCCTGCACCACCATGGCGCTGTGGCTGAAGATTGGCCCCTGCTGCACGTTGATGTGCTGCAACCCCAGCTGGCGCGTATAGGCCAGCCAGTCGCGACGTGAAACGTCATGCAGCAGCGTATGATAAGCCAGATCGTCTGCGGTTTTCAGCGGATGATCGCCGGTCAGCAGGCTCGGCGAACAAACCGGCAGCAAATATTCCGCATACAGGCGCTCGGCGCGCAGCCCCGGCCAATTGCCGCGGCCATAGAAAATCGCCACGTCGACGTCGTCCGCCAGCTTGTCCTCTTCACGGTCCACCGCCTGGATGCGCACGTCGATGCCCGGATAAGCTGAGTTAAAGCCGGACAGACGCGGCACCAGCCACTGAATGGCGAAGCTCGGCGGCAAACTGACGGTCAATGCCCCCTTGGCGCTGCGCGCCTGCAGCTTGCGCGTCGCCTCGTTGATCGAAGAGAAGATCTCCTTGATATCAAGGTAGTAACTTTGCCCCTCTTCGGTCAGCAGCAGCGAGCGATTGCGCCGGCGAAACAGCTTCAGCCCGAGGAAGTCCTCCAGCGACTTGATCTGGTGGCTCACCGCGGCCTGAGTCACGAACAGCTCTTCCGCCGCCTTGGTGAAACTCAGGTGGCGAGCGGCCGCATCGAACACGCGCAGCGCATTGAGGGGAGGTAAGCGTTTAGACATTAAATTAGCTACTTTTGTGTAACATTAATCCGAATGATTCGGCGCCGAAAATCGGGCGGCTTTGTGTGGCAAGCCATGGACAAACGCTAACGGCGCATTGCCATTAGTTTTTTTAATCCGAGCCATTATAATTTGTCCGTTGAGGATGCGCCAGCAAATACCTATAGTGGCGGCACTTCCCGGGCCGGAACGAAAAGGGAGTGGGTGTCGAGGACGCCGATGAACTTTTGGCTTGTGGTTGTGATGTTGTGTTTGCAAATTGTCCGGCGATTCCGGACATGGTAGCTAGGCTACTGTTTTTTCACTTCCTGTACATTTACCCTGTCTGTCCATAGTGATTTTATGCAGCACCGCAAAACTTGCGGTGCTTTTTTTTTGCCTGACGGTTACTGGTTGCTTTCAACCATCTCTTTCACATCGGCGCGGTTGATCTGCTGTTCGACGCCGTTGGCGTCTTTATAGCTGATCATGCCGGTATCGTTATCCACTTTAGGCTTGCCGTCAGCGACAATGGTGCGTCCGTCATTGGTATGCATCACGTAGTTGCTGGAACAGGCGGCCAGGGTGAACGTAAGCATCAGGGCAGAGAGAACTGCGGCTGTTTTCTTCATTGAGGACTCCTTTTTAGTTTTAAATGCTGATAAATACCTTTTATGCGTATAGATGCGATTAATAAGCGCACGTTTAATAGCATAACAAACTTTCCCAATTTTGCCAGGCGATAAGTCCTAATCGGCGCGAACGCTTGTCTCCGGCGGCAAAATAGGACAGGATCACCCATCGACTCAAGCCAGTGACAATCAGGGTATGACGCCTTTTAACCCCAGCCTTTTTCGCCAACAGTTTCCCGCGCTCGCGCAGGACGGCATCTATCTGGACAGCGCCGCCACCGCGTTGAAACCGCAGGCGGTGATCGACGCCACGCAGCAGTTTTATCGCGACGACGCCGCCACCGTGCACCGCAGCCAGCATCGGGCGGCGCAGGATCTGACCGCCCGTTTCGAGCAGGCGCGCGGCCAGGTCGCGCAACTGATCCATGCGCCATCGGCCGACGATATCGTCTGGACGCGCGGCACCACCGAGGCGATCAACCTGGTGGCGCAGAGTTATCTGCGTCCGCGTCTGCAGCCGGGGGATGAAATTCTGGTGAGCGAAGCGGAACACCACGCCAACCTGATCCCCTGGCTGATGGTGGCGGATCAAACCGGCGCCCGGGTAGTGAAACTGCCTATCGGCGCCGACCGGCTGCCGGACCTGGCGCAGCTGCCCGCCCTACTCAACGATAGAACCCGCCTGTTGGCACTGGGGCAAATGTCCAACGTCACCGGCGGCTGCCCGGATCTGGCACCGGCGATCGCGCTGGCCCATGCCGCCGGCGCGCGCGTGATGATCGACGGCGCACAGGGCGTGGTTCACGACCCAGCCGACGTACAGCGGCTCGATATCGATTTCTACGCCTTCTCCGGCCACAAACTGTATGGCCCGACCGGCATCGGCGCGCTGTACGGCAAATCCGAGCTGCTGGCGCAGATGGCGCCGTGGCAAGGAGGGGGAAAGATGTTGACCCAGGCGTCGTTCGACGGTTTTATCCCGCAAAAACCGCCGCACTGCTTCGAAGCCGGCACGCCAAACATCACCGGCGTGCTGGGGTTGGCCGCCGCGCTCACCTGGCTTCGCGAACAGGACATGGCGGCGGCGGAGCGCTACAGTCGCGAGCTGGCGGATCGGGCAGAACAGCGGTTGGCGCAGCTGCCGGGCTTTCGCAGCTTCCGCAGTTCCGGTTCCTGCCTGCTGGCGTTCGATATCGCCGGCGTACACCACAGCGACATCGTCACGCTGCTGGCGGAGCAAGGCATTGCGCTGCGCGCCGGCCAGCACTGCGCGCAGCCGCTGATGGCGGCGTTAGGCGTCAGCGGTACGTTGCGCGCGTCGTTCGCCCCCTACAATACTCAACAGGACGTCGATACGCTGGTCAGCGCGTTGACCCACGCCCTCGACCTGCTGGCCGACTGACTTGATTCCCGGAGACGCTATGCTCGCCCCCCATCCTTTTGGCCGAGAGATCACCGCCGAAGCGTTAATCGCCACCTTCAGCGCGCTGAAACAGTGGGAAGACCGCTACCGACAACTGATTATGCTCGCAAAACGGCTGCCGTCGCTGCCGGAGGCCTTGCGCAGTGAAGAAATGGCGTTAAGCGGGTGTGAAAACCGCGTCTGGTTGGGGCACCAGTTGCTGGAAGACGGCACGCTGCACTTTTATGGCGACAGCGAAGGCCGCATCGTGCGTGGCCTGTTGGCGGTGCTGCTGACCGAAGTGGAAGGGAAAACGCCGCAGCAGATCGCCGAATTGGATCCGCTGGCGCTGTTCGACCGCCTGGCGCTGCGCGCTCAGCTGAGCGCCACTCGCGCCAGCGGGCTGGCGGCGTTAGCCGCCGCCGTGCAGGCGATCGCCGCCCGTTACGCCTGACGCGCCGCCTTCGCCACCATCTTTTTCAGCGCGTGCGACACGGCGACGAAGCCGAAGGTGGCGGTGACCATGGTCGCCGCGCCGAAACCTGCGCTGCAATCCATTCTTTTCGGCCCCTCCGCCGTACTGCGCGAAGCGCATACCGAACCGTCCGGCTGCGGATAAACCAGCGGCTCGCTGGAAAAGACGCAGTCGATGCCCAGCTTGCCCTTGCCGTTTTTCACCACGTTAAAATCGTGCTTCAGCCGCTCGCGCAGCTTGGCGGCCAGCGGATCCTGAATGGTTTTCGCCAGATCGGCCACTTCGATTTTGGTCGGATCTATCTGCCCGCCGGCGCCGCCGGTGGTCACCACCGGGATCTTGAAGCGGCGGCAGTATGAGAGCAGCGCCGCTTTCGGCCGTACGCTGTCGATTGCGTCGATGACGTAACTGAAGTTATGGTCCAGCAGCTCGGCGACGTTGTCCGGGGTAATGAAATCGTCAATGCAGGTCACCCGGCATTCCGGGTTGATCGCCAGGATACGCTCCGCCATTACCTCGGTTTTCGATTGCCCGACGTGCTGACGCAGCGCGTGGATCTGACGGTTGGTATTGGTGACGCAAACATCATCCATGTCGATCAGAGTGATGGCGCCGATGCCGGTGCGCGCCAGCGCCTCAGCCGCCCAGGAACCCACGCCGCCGATGCCGATCACGCAGACGTGCGCCTGCGCGAACACCGCCAGCGCCTGCTGGCCGTATAACCGCGCCGTGCCGCCGAAACGCTGCAGATAGGCTTCCGAATAAGCTGTGCTCATAACGCTTTAATTACCTTCGTAATGCAAATGATAAGGGCCGGAAAATCCGGCCCTTGCGGGTCAATCTTTTCACGCCGTGCGCGTTTAGCGGGTGACCAGCAACGAGCCGCCGCCGTTTGACTGATTGGCGCTGAACAGCTGGCCGCCGCCGTTGTTCTTCAGCACCCAGACGCGGCCATAGTGGTTGTAGTAGCCCGCCGAGTGGCCGGCTTCCGGCCCGATGCCCTGATACATGTCAAAATGCTGGCCCTTGATGGCGCCGCCCACGTCGAGCGCGACCATCAGACGCATCTCGTATTTTCCCGTGAATTTACCCTTGTTGTCCAGCAGCGGCACTTCGGCCAGCAGCGTGGTGCCTGCCGGGATCAGTGAACGGTCGGAGGCCACCGACGCTTTGGCGATCAGCGGCACCGCGCTGGCGCCTTTCACCGGCGCAAAAGCTTCCGGGCGGAAGAACACGAACGACGGGTTCTGCTCCAGCAGCTCGCGCACCTCTGCGGCGCTGTGGGTATCCGCCCACTGACGGATCGCCTGCATCGACATGTCCGCCTTGGCCACTTCACCGCGATCGATCAGCACTTTGCCGATGCTGCGGTAGGCGTGGCCGTTCTTGCCGCCGTAGCCGAAGAACACCAGCGGCTGACCGTTGCCGTAGTCGACGTAGCCGCTGCCCTGGACTTCCATCATGAAGTTGTCCATCAGCGAGTTGGTGTAAGCGATGATATAGCGATCGTCGAGCGCGCCAGAATAAATGCCCGCGCGATCCGGCAAGCGGCCCCTACCCTTCGGCGGCATGCGGTACAGCGGATAACGGAACTCGCCCTGTTGGGTATAACGCGCCTGCACCACCGGCGTGTAGTAGCCGGTAAACTGCACGTTGCCGTAATTGTCGACGCCTTCCATCTGGTAAGCGCTGAGGCCGTACTGGCTCAGCATGCGCGTGTCGGCGCCGGACGCCATCCAGTTTTGCACCGCCTGATAGGTGCTGTTGTTGCGGTTAAACAGCGAAGGCGACGCGTACTTGATCTCCATCAGCTGATCCGAATAATCCTTGGCGTTGACCGGCGAACCTTTGGCGTTGGGCTGATTGACCAGCTCCAGCGATTGATCCAGACGGCCGTCCTTATATTGCTGACCCCGATCGGTCGGCTTGGACGAACAGCCCGCCAATACCGCCACCATCAACCCGCCCAGCAGGTATTTGCCCCAACGTCCTTTCATCGCGCACACTCTCAAACTGATATGATCTACCGGCTGAACGATAACAAACGCTCATTGATAAAGGAATCGCTGCAAATAAAAAAAGCCGCACGGAGGATGGTGATGAAAAAGAAGGCAAATTGCGGGCAAATTCAGCAGAAAAACGGGTTTAGGCCAATAAAATGCAAAAAGGGTTTGCAACAAAACGCATGGAGAGTATAGTGCGCATCCATCGGACGCGGGGTGGAGCAGCCTGGTAGCTCGTCGGGCTCATAACCCGAAGGTCGTCGGTTCAAATCCGGCCCCCGCAACCAACCGATGCCGCAGTGGCGGTATTTTGCGTTTGGGTTCGATAACAAAGTATTACACGGACGCGGGGTGGAGCAGCCTGGTAGCTCGTCGGGCTCATAACCCGAAGGTCGTCGGTTCAAATCCGGCCCCCGCAACCAACCGAATGCCGTACCAGCGGCATAACATGAACGGTGGTTTCGTCGTAATACCGCATCAAGACGGACGCGGGGTGGAGCAGCCTGGTAGCTCGTCGGGCTCATAACCCGAAGGTCGTCGGTTCAAATCCGGCCCCCGCAACCAACTCTTGATGACAACAGATAAGCACCCTGACGGGTGTTTTTTTGTATCTGCAATCCGCAAAAACAGCCGGACTTGCGCCCGGCCCTGCCGCTATCGGCTCGCTAACGCGCCGCCGTTGGCGAAATAAGCCTTGATGCCCGCCAGAATCGACTCCGCCACCTGCTGCTGGAAATGGCTGGTGCGCAGCTTGCGCTCCTCTTCAATATTGCTGATAAACGCCGTTTCCACCAGGATCGACGGGATATCCGGCGCCTTCAACACCGCAAAACCGGCCTGATCGACGCGATTCTTGTGCAACCGGTTGATTTTACCCATCCGGTTCAACACTTCCTTGCCGAACTTCAGGCTATCGTTGATGGTTGCGGTCTGGATCAAATCGAACATGGTGTGGTCGAGATAGCGATCGCCGCTCTTGCTGACGCCGCCGATTTGGTCCGAAGCGTTCTGCGTCTGCGCCAGGAACTTGGCCGCCGAGCTGGTGGCGCCTTTGGTGGACAACGCGAACACCGATGACCCGCGCGCGGCGCGGCTGGTGAAGGCGTCGGCGTGAATCGAAACGAACAAATCGGCGCGTTGCTTGCGCGCCTTGGCGACGCGCACCTTGAGCGGGATAAACACGTCTTCATTGCGCGTCATGAACACCTTCATGTTCGGCTCGCGCTTGATCATGGCGCTCAGCTTGCGGGCAATCTGCAGCACGATGTCTTTCTCGCGCGTCTTATACTTGCCGATCGCACCGGGATCTTCGCCCCCGTGGCCAGGATCCAGCATGATGACGATCGGCCGATCGCGCCCCGCCTTGCCGGCCTGCGGCGCTTCGGGCGGCAGCGTGCGCTCCAGATCGCCTTTGTTGTAATCTTCCAGTAACGCCAGTAGCGGATCATACTCCTCGCCGCCGCTGCCGCCCTTGGTCGGGTAGAGATCCATCACCAGACGGTTGCGATACTCCGGCACCGGCGCCAGCGAGAACATGTGCGGGCTGACGCTTTGCTTGAGCTCCAGCACCAGCCGCACGGTATTCTGATCGAACTGGCCGACGCGCGCCTGCTTGAGATAAGGATCGTCGGCGCGCACCTGCCCGGCGATGCCCTTCAGCACGCTGTTGAGATGCACGCCTTCGATATCCACCACCACGCGATCGGGATTGGTCAGGGCGAACTGCTTGTATTTCAGTTCGACGTTGGATTCCAGCGTGACGCGGGTATAAGTGGAGGACGGCCAGACGCGCACGGCAATCACGTGCGATGACGCGGCGAAGCCCGTGCGACTCACACTCAGCAACCAGCTGGCGGCAACGCCCTGTAATAAACGACGGCGGCCCAGATTGTGATTAGCGTTTGGCATGCGGCTCCGGCAGTAATAACTGTTTACAACAGATGAAAAAAACACCAATGACTTGGGAATGCCGAAAACTTTAACCAATCATTCCAGCCCTGTCATCAGAAAATCTTTTTATGGTTTTTCAATTTATTAACGATTTAGCGCCCTTAGCTCGCTCTTCATGACGATTTCCCACTTGCCATTGGCGCAATAAAAGAATAAAAATACAAAAATATCGTATAAATATGCAAAGAGGTTTGCCCGTGAAGGAACGTAGTACAGAGCTGGTGCAAGGATTCCGTCACTCCGTCCCCTATATCAACGCCCACCGCGGCAAGACGTTTGTCATCATGCTCGGTGGGGAAGCCATCGAACACGAGAATTTTTCCAACATCGTCAATGATATCGGGCTGCTGCATAGCCTGGGCATTCGCCTGGTGGTGGTTTACGGCGCACGGCCGCAGATCGACGCCAATCTGGCGCAGCACAACTATGAACCGATCTACCACAAGCATACGCGCGTGACCGACGCCCATACGCTTGAGTTGGTCAAGCAGGCGGCCGGTTTATTGCAGCTGGACATCACCGCCCGGCTGTCGATGAGCCTCAACAACACGCCGCTGCAGGGCGCGCACATTAACGTGGTCAGCGGCAACTTCATCATCGCGCAGCCGCTGGGCGTCGATGACGGCATCGACTACTGCCACAGCGGCCGCATTCGCCGCATCGATGAAGAAGCGATCCATCGTCAGCTCGACAGCAACGCCATCGTGCTGATCGGCCCGGTCGCCGTCTCGGTGACCGGCGAGAGCTTCAACCTGACTTCGGAGGAAGTCGCGACTCAGCTGGCGATCAAACTGAAAGCGGAAAAAATGATCGGTTTCTGCTCCTCGCAGGGCGTGACCGACGCGGAAGGCAACATCCTTTCCGAGCTGTTCCCCAACGACGCGCAAAAGCGTCTTGAAGAGCTGGAGGAAGGCGGTGATTACCATTCCGGCACCGTGCGCTTCCTGCGCGGCGCGGTGAAAGGCTGCCGCAGCGGCGTGCGCCGCAGCCACCTGATCAGCTATCAGGAGGACGGCGCGCTGGTGCAAGAACTGTTCTCACGCGACGGCATCGGCACCCAAATCGTGATGGAAAGCGCCGAACAGGTGCGCCGGGCGACGATCAACGACATCGGCGGTATTCTGGAGCTCATCCGGCCGCTCGAACAGCAGGGTATTCTGGTGCGCCGTTCGCGTGAACAGCTGGAGATGGAGATCGACAAGTTCACCATTATCGAACGCGATAACCTGACCATCGCCTGCGCGGCGCTGTACCCGTTCCCGGAGGAAAAAATCGGTGAGATGGCCTGTGTCGCGGTACATCCCGATTACCGCAGCTCTTCGCGCGGCGAGATGCTGCTGCAGCGGGTGGAAAATCAGGCGCGGCAGATGGGATTGAAGAAGCTGTTCGTGCTGACCACACGCAGCATCCACTGGTTCCAGGAGCGTGGCTTCACCCCGGCGGAGGTCGACGTGCTGCCGATGCAGAAACAGGCGTTGTACAACTACCAACGCCGCTCCAAAATTCTGCTGGCGGATCTGTAATCCCTGTGGGCGCGGCCGCTACCGCGCCCCTTCATCGCTTATTCCGTCGTCTGCAGCCGTTCAGCCAATCCGCTGCGACGCTGGGTCGGCGTGCGAATGGCCCGCAGCAGCACCGCGTCCGTGGCGTACAGCGAGAGCTGCTGACGCGCACGGGTGATCGCGGTATAGACCAGTTCACGCGTCAGCACCGGCAGGAAATGGTTCGGCAACACCAGAACCGTATGCTCAAACTCCGATCCCTGGGACTTGTGCACCGTCATGGCATAAGCGGTTTCATGCGCCGGCAAACGGCTCGGCTGCACCGACTTGATGCTGCCGTCCGGCAGTTGGAAATGCACGCGCAGCTCGCCGCGCTCATCCGGCAGAGTAATGCCGATATCCCCATTGAATAACCCCAGCGCGCTGTCGTTGCGGCCGATCATTACCGGCCGCCCCCGATACCAGCGGCCGAGCACACCCGGTTTGCGGTCGATCAGGCCGGCGCGCTGCAGCCCGAGTTCAATACGTTCATTCAGGCCGGCGACGCCGAACGGCCCTTCACGCAGCGCGCACAGCACCTGGAAGCGGCTAAAGGCGGCCAGCACCGCCGCCGCATCCGCGCCTTCGGCAGTCAGCCGCAGATAGTCGCGATAGCCCGCCACGCACGCGTCCAGCAGCGCCTGATACTCTTCGCTCGTCGCCAGCGCATAGCCCGCGACATCGCCGAAACGGCCGTTTAATGCCGCCAGCGCGCGATCCCCCGCACCGGCGTTGACCGCCAACGCCAGTTGACCGATGCCGGAACGGGCGTCGAAGCGATAGCTCTTGCGCAACAGGCACAGGCTGTCGCGCACCGCCGCTTGCGCGTCGGCCCGCTGCCCAGCGATCGAACAACCGGTCAGGCGGCTCAGCTCTGCTGCGCGCGCCTCGCTGTATCTCTGCTCGGCAAAACGGCAAATATCCCCCAACACCGCACCGGCCTCCACCGAGGCCAGCTGATCGCGGTCGCCGAGGAAAATTACCCGGGCCCGATCGGGCAACGCCGCAATCAGGCGCGCCATCATCGGCAGATCGACCATCGAGGCCTCATCCACCACCAACACATCCAAATGCAGCCGGTTACCGCGGTGATAGCGCATGCGCTGACTGTTGGGTTGCGCCCCCAACAAACGGTGCAACGTCGCCGCCTCCGTTGGGAACAACGCCTGCTGCGCCGGGGTCAACGCCAGCTGACGGCTGGCGCTGCCAAGCGACTCCGTCAGGCGTGCCGCCGCCTTGCCGGTTGGCGCCGCCAGCTGAATCCGCAAGCGCGCGCTTTCATCCAGCTGCACCAGCGCCGCCAGCAGTTTAGCGACGGTGGTGGTTTTACCGGTGCCCGGTCCGCCGGAAATCACCGCGATGCGCCGCGTGGCAGCTACCGCGGCGGCGATCTTCTGCCAGTCGGGTTCATCGCTCGCCGCGCCGAACAAGCGGTCGAGAATGGCGCGCAACGCCTCCTCCGGCACCGTCAGCGATTCACCTTCACCGCCGATAAACGCCGCCACTTCACCTTCGTTTTGCCACATGCGTTGCAGATATAAGCGCTGCCCACGCAGCACCAGCGGCGTAGCGCCGCTGCCGTCCCCAACCGCCGCGCTGCTCGCCAGGCGCTGCTGCCAACGTGCGCTATCCGGTCGCCCGGCCGCCTCCCACAGCGCCAGCGCCAGCGCCGGTTGGCGCCCTTCAAACAGCGTGTCCGCCTGCAGCTGCTCCAGCATCAGGCAAACATGCCCCGCCCCCGCCTCTGCGCTCAGACAGGCGGCGGCCAGTAAAATATCAGGCTCGTCTTCGCTCGCCACCACGCGGGCGAACTGCACGTCCAGCGGGCGCAGCGCGCCAAGCGCCACCGCCTGCTCCAGCAGTGCGATCATGATTTTTCCTCCGTCGCCGCAGCTTCGCCGCTGAACAAGCTATCCATTCCCGCCACCAGCTCAAACGCGGGGAGACAGGTGAAAATGCCGTTGCCCGGATGCACCGCATCCACGCCGCGCAGGAACAGATAAATCACTCCGCCGAAATGGCGCCGGTAATCATAATCCGGCAACCGATGGCGCAAATAACGATGCAACGCCAGCGTATACAGCTGGTATTGCAGATCATAACGATGCTCCGCCATCGCCTGCTCCATCGCCGGCCGGGTATAGGCGCTGCTATCCTCCCCCAGCCAGTTGGACTTGTAGTCCAGCAGGTAGTATTTGCCTTGCCAGCAGAACACCAGGTCGATAAAGCCTTTCAGCATGCCCTGCACCTGATGGAAATCCAGCGCCGGGCAGCGGGCGGAAAGCGGATCGTAACGCTTCACCAGAGCATCGAGCTCCTTCGCCTGCAACAGCCGGTTGATCGGTAAATAGAACTGCAGCTCTGCCTGCTTATGCTGCGGCGTCAGCGCCGCCAACGTCACGCCGCTGTCATCGAGCGGCGTATTGAGCAGCACCTGCATCCACGCCAGCAGTATCGGTTGCCAGTGTTCGGCGAACCCTTGCTGCTGCAGCTGTTCCAGCAGCCACTGTTCATCGAGCGGCTGGGTGAAGTCCAGCGTTTCAAACAGGCTGTGCAGGAAGGTGCCGGGCGTTGCGCCGCGCGGGAAGGTATGCGGTGTAAGCGCTGGCTCACTTTCTTCCCCGCGCTCACCGGCCGCGTCGACATCCAGACGCGGCAGCAGATCCTGCATCAGGCTCGCGCCGTGCTGTTGCAAACCGGTATAGCTGGTCACCCGCCAAAAATCCTGGATCCGCCGGGTAAAGCTTTTCGCCGCCAACGCTTCGGCCAGCGACGCCTGGGGTTGCCAGGGTTCTGCATCCGGCGGTTCAACCAGCGACAGCGCGATACCGCCACCCACCAATTGCTGCAGCCGCTCCTGCAGATACACGGCGTCGCCGGGCTGCCCGCCCTGCACCAGATAGCCCAATGCGCTGCGGTGCAGGTCGGTATCGCCCTGTTTCTTGCGCGTGCCCTGGAACAGCGGCGCAATGCCGATACTGCAGTGGTACACCGAGCGGGTCAGCGCCACATACAGCAGACGCAGATCCTCCGCCAACCGCTCCTCCTCCGCCCAGGCCTGGCTCTCTTCATTGGCGTCGAGGTCCAGCAACGCCTGGAAACTGTGGCGATCGTGATACAGCGCCTGCTGCTGCTGGCGGAAGTTGCCGACGAACGGCAGCCACACCAGATCGAACTCCAGCCCCTTGGACTTGTGGATCGTGATCACCTGCACCAGATGCCGGTCGCTCTCCAGCCGCAGTTGCTGATTGTCGGACTGGCGATTAGGCTGAGCGATCTGCTGCGCCAGCCAGCGCACCAGCGCATGCTCGCTGTCGAGCTGCGCCGCCGCTTCTTGCAACAGCTCCCCCAGATGCAGCACGTCGGTCAAGCGACGCTCGCCGCCGGCGCTGGCCAGCAGGTTCTCCGCCAATTGGCGCGTTTTCATCACCTCGCTCAGCATCGGCAACACGCCGCGGCGCAGCCAGAGCGTGCGGTAATTGTCGAATTCATTAACCAGCGCGTCCCAGGCGCGCTCATCGCGGCTCAGGCCGTCCAGCGTCGGCGCGTCCAGCCCCATCAGCCCGGTGGCCATGGCGCTGCGCAGCGTGCGCTCCTGCTCCGGCGCCAACACCGCCTGCAGCAACCACAGCAGGTCTTTGGCCTCCGGGGTGTCAAACACGCTGTCGCGGTTGGACAGGTAGACCGACGGAATAGACAGCGCGCTGAGCGCATCGCGCACCAACGCCGCCTCGTTGCGGCTGCGCACCAGCACCGTGATATCAGAGGCTTGCACCGGCCGTGACGCCTTGCCGCTCTGCAGCCGCGCCAGGCCCTGCTGCCCGGCGCTGAGCCAGTCGCGAATTTGCGTGGCACACAGGCGCGCCATTAGCTGTTGGTAATCACTTACACCCGCGCCTTCCCCCTGCTGCAGCCAGAATTGCATCGCCGGCTGCGGCTTGCCGTGCAATTCAAACGCCAGCCCTTGGTTCTTTTCCGCCGCGTTAACCTCAATAAAGGGGATTTGGCCGAACAGGAAAGGTTTTTCTACCTGAGAAAACAGGTGATTGACGCTGGCGACCATCGACGGCGACGAGCGCCAGTTGGTCTCCAGCGTATAGTGGGCGCTCACCTCTGAACGCGCGCGCATGTAGGTAAAGATGTCGGCGCCGCGAAAGGCGTAAATCGCCTGCTTGGGATCGCCGATCAGCAGCAGGCCGCAATCAGGCCGGCCGACGTAAAGTTTTTGGAAAATACGGTATTGCTGCGGATCGGTATCCTGGAATTCATCGATCATCGCCACCGGATAGCGCTGACGGATCGCCTGCGCCAACTGTTCGCCGCCGCCGCTTTGCAGGGCACTGTCCAAACGGCTGAGCAGGTCGTCAAACCCCAGCTCGGCGCGCTGGCGCTTTTCCTGCTGAATGGAGGTGCGGATCTCGCTGAGCGCGCGCGCCATGATCAGGTCGCGCAGCGTCAAGGGTTCATCGAACAGTTCGTCTATCGCCGTGAACAGCGCATGACGCGGCGGCTCGCCCTTCTTGGTCTTCTCCAGCAGCACCGACTGGCGAAACTTGTCCAGCTCCTTCGGCAGTTGGTAATCCTGGGTCTCCTGACCGCTCCATTCGCCGACCTTGTTCAACCAGTTCGGCAGGTGTTTGCTGCTGTAGCTGCGCTTATCGACGCCGGACTGGGTGATTAACGCCTCAAGATCGCCCGCCGCCGCCCGCCATTGCGCCTTGATGGCGTCGATGCGCGCGACAATCTGCTCGTGGCGCATCAGAACGGTTTCTTCGTCCTTCGGTGGTCGCCGCAGCGCCGGCGCTTCACCGTGCAGATAACCGGAAAGGTCGGCCAGCAACGCTTCCGGGCCGCTCCACTCCTGGCTGATCGCACGCGCCACGCCCAGCGGCAACGGATAGCAATGACGGCGCCAGAAATCGGCGCAGGCCTGCCGCCGCAGCGGCAGTTCGTCCTGCACCAGCGTTTGTTCAAACAGCATGCCGGACTCGAAGGCGTTGTGGGTCAACATCCGTTGGCAAAAACCGTGGATAGTGTAAATCGCCGCTTCGTCCATCTGCCGCTCCGCCGCCAGCAGCTGCGCAGCGGCGTCAGACAAATCGTCAATTTCTTCCATCAGCGCCGAAAACAGCGGGTTAGCGCTGATGCCGCGCACGCAGGCGATGCGCAGCCCGTGGATATTGTCACGGATACGCCCGCGCAGCTCCTCGGTGGCGGCCTCGGTAAAGGTCACCACCAGGATTTCTTCGACCGTCAACGGGCGGGGAAACGCCGCTTCCCCCCCCAATCCCAGCAGCAAGCGCAGATACAGCGCGCCGATGGTAAAAGTTTTACCGGTGCCCGCCGACGCCTCGATCAGGCGTTCGCCAAACAGCGGCAGCGTCAGCGGTTCTAGCCTCTGCGGGGCGACTTCCGTCATGGCGTAGCCACTTTACGCGGCAGGATCTGCTGCAATGCCGACGCGTTCGGATAGGTGACCCAATCCTTAGGCGCCGCGTAATCCGCTTTGTCCTGCCCGCTGCCGCTGACCTGCGACAACACCGCCAGCCCCTGCGGCTGGATCACTGCCTGGTGGAAATAATCCGCCAGTTTGGTCGGCGTCAGCTGTTGCACCTGCGCGATCAGCTTCTGGCGGGTATCAAAGGCGAAGTTGCCGCGATCGAAATCATTGGCGAACCGGCTGGCCTCCTCGCTGAGGGTTTGCGGCCGCTGTTTGAGTTCGTTGATCAGCGCCTGTTTGTACTGCTCAAAATCGGCCTCGCTCATTTCACGCAGGCGTTTCTCGGTTTTCGGATAGAAATCCTGATAGCGCTGGTACAGGTAGGCCGGCTGTTTGCTGTTGCTCTGCAACAGGAAGCCTACGCCCCACTGGCGGCCCACCGACATCGGGAAGGCAAAGACCGCATACCCCAATTGTTCCTGAGTGCGCAGCTGGCTGTAGAACCACGGCTGAATAATCTGCCCCAACAGCGAGCTGTAGGCCATGCCGGTCACTTCGTCGTAACCGGTCGGTACGTAGACCGCCGCCAGCGCCGAGTCGGTGCTGCTGCCTACCTGTTGCAGGTTGGCCAGCTGATTCTTGTCCACCACCACGTCTTCGCCGTGCCACCACTCAATACCGGTACAGCCCAGACGGTGCTTCAGCGTCGACGCCAGCGTATCGACCTGTTGCTTGCTCATGTTGCCCACCACCAGCAGCTCCGGCGTGGCCTCGGCCAGCAGGCTGTCGCGATACGCCAGCACGTCTTTCAGCGTCAGCGTTTTCAGCACTTCGCGGCGCTCGCTGCGTTCGGAATACGGCACGCGGGAAACCATCTGCACCGGCTGAATGGCCAGTTCAAACGCCTTGCCCTTCTCGGCGGCGTCCAACTGCTCCAGGTACCAGGACTTGGCCTGCGCCAGCTGATCTTCCGTCGGCGTGAAGCTGGAATAGCCCTCGATCAGCGCCGTCAACAACTGCGGCAGGCGCTGGGTAAAGCCGTTGGCGTTAAACATCAGGCCGTTGTTCGGCGACGTCGAGAAACTCAACCCGCCGACCGACGCCTGATAGCTCAGCTGATCCAGCGCCAGGCCGGCCAAATAATCCGTCAGCGAGAACAGCACCTGGTTGCGCGCGGAATCCATGGTCTTGGCGTTGCGGAAAGCGACGGTGACATCGGCCTTCGGCTCATCGGCGAAGTAACGGCTCGGCATATACAGCACGCGCAGGCCGGGCTTATCCACTACCATTTCCGGCTTTTTGAATTCATGCGACGGTTTGGTCAGGGTGAAATCATCCGGAATGTACGGGTTGAGCGCCGGCAATGACAGGGAAATGCCGCTGCCCAACTGCTGCCACTGCGTAAAGCGCTGTGGCGTGATTTTGTCGACCTGGTAAGGCGCATTGACGAAATAGGCCGTCTTGTTGTGCGGCTCATCGGGGCTGACGAACCAGATGCGCGCATTTTGCGGCGTCATGGCATCCAGACGTTCAGCGATCGCCTTAGGATCATAGCGATCGGCCAGGTAAGGCGCGTCCAGCGCATGCTCAACCGGCACGCGCAGCATAGTGTCCACCAGCCATTCGATGTAGTCCATGTCGCGCGTGATCGACGGATAGCGGAAGTCCAGGTTCAGAACATGCGAGATTTCGTCGAAGTAACTCTGCTTGATACCTTCGCTGCGCAGCATTTTCAGGTAGTTGAAAATGGCGGCGACGACTTGGTCGCGCTGGGCCAAGCCTTTGTCAGTCAGCGAGACGCTGATGGCGAAGACGCCGCCGTTGCGATCCACCATCGGATCGGCGCCGGCATTGATGGCGTCCGCCAATCCCTGCTTCTGCAACCAGTCGGACAGGGTATTTTTACTGCGGTTGCCGATCAGGTAACCGATGTAGGTATCGGTTTTGCTGCGAAACGCGGCGCTGTTGTTATCGATGCGGAACTCAACCTTCAGCTGCTTGCGCGGCTGCGCCGGCACATAGTGAATGATGATGCCCTGCTGCTCCGGCGTGACGGCCGGTACGGTGATCGGCGGCACGCTGGCGTCATGATTCGGCACGCGGCCAAAGGTTTTTGCGGCAATGTCAGCCAGCTGCGGCAGCGGTTGATTGCCGTACAGCACCCCCATCATCAGATTGGCGGAGTAGTAGCGCTTATAGAACCCCATCAGCTCATCGTGTAACTTGCTGCCCGGCTTGTCTTTCAGCGTGTCCAGATTACCGCCGGAGAAGCGCGCGCTCGGGTGCGCCGGGTTGAGGGTTTCCGCACCGACCTGCGCCATACGCATGCCGTCGCGCGAACGCGCCATCGTCAATTCTGCATTCACCGCGTTGCGCTCGCGATCGGCATTGCCCGGATCCAGCAACGGCTCCGCAATGGCGTCGGCCATGCGATCGACCGCCGGCTCCAGCGCGTCATTCTCCACTTCCAGATAGAAGGCGGTGCGATAAGAAGCCGTGCTGGCGTTGTGGCTGCCGCCGTGCTTTTTCAGGAATTCGGACAGGTTTTCCGGCTCGGGATAACGTTTGGAGCCCATCAGCACCATATGTTCCAGATAGTGCGCCAAGCCCAGTTGGCTGTTCGGATCTTCGAGCGACCCGACCGGCAATGCCAGCGCCGCCAGCGATTTCGGCGCCTGGACATCGGACACCAGCAGCACCGTCATGCCGTTAGCCAACTTGATCGCCTCGTACTGACGCGGATCGTGCTCGCTCTTGTTGATCTTCTCCGCCAGCGGTTGCCATCCTTGTGCGGCCCAGCTCAACGGCGCCCAACACATAGCCAATAATACCAGCCCGGTGATGCGGGCCAACTGTCTGCGCATATCCAAAATAAACCCCTATTCTGACATCGCCACGCCCACTCCCTGACGCTGGCGACGTACATCAAAACCACATAACCAAATCTGTACTCGCCGGGTTCTTCGCCAATGTGGCGCCCCAAAACGCGGCGGGTATATGCCTGTACGTTATGTAAGACCGGGAATTACCCCAATGGTTGAATATAACCTTCGTTATTTTTACCACCTCCCGCCGCACAGCACCACCGGGGGATTGTTACCCCAGGTTATGACGCGCCACCGGCAGCAGATAACGCTCTGTTTCGGCCAGTATTTGCGCCAGGTAGTCATTGTCCAATTGGCGGAACACTCGCTGAACATAGGGATCTTCCCCTTCTCCGGGAATGCGCTGATCGCCCTGCCAAGCCTGCAGCAATTTGGCGCGAGCCTTTGCTTGCGCTTCTTCCTCCCAGTCGATTTGCTGCGTTTCCGGCTGATAGCACTGACTCAGCCACGCCCAGCCGCTCTTGTTCAGCAACAACAGCGGCTGACACAGACCGCGCTGATAGCCCGCCAGCAGTTCCGCCAGCTGCGCTTGCGCCTCTTCAGGCGCAAGCGCGGCAAAGCGCCAGGCGGAGTTCTTGCGACCATACATGCGGCTCTCGCCGGTGCCGCCGGCGCAGCAGTACACCAGGTGCTCCAGCCACAGTAATATGCCGTCCACCGCCGACAACGTGGCGGGCCGCCAGCGCAACAGGCCGTCATCCTGCACCTGATGCAGCCAGCCGCTGAGGCGCACGCCAGCAATATCGATGTCCAATTCCAGGCTGTGGCTCTCTGCGCGTTCCGCACGCACCTGCTCGGCCAGTTCGCTCATCTCTTCCTGCTGCTTTTGCCAATAGATCTCGCCGAAGGCGCCATAGGGCAACCCCCCGGCGGCGCGCACCCGTTGGAACAACCGTTCGGGATCGTCGCCGTCAATCAGGGTATTCAGCAGTTGGCTGTTGAACTGGTAGCGGCTGAGGTTATCCAGCGTGAAGGGCTCTTCGTCCGGCAGCTCGGTCTCTTCCAGGATAAAGCTGACGCCCAACCGCAGCTGGAAGAAGGCGCGAATAGGATGGCGGTAAAACCGCAGCAGCTCATCCAACGCTATTTGCTGCAGCGCTTCGGCGGGCAGCGGCTGGTTGAAGGCCGGGTGCGCCGCCCCGCGCCCGTCGGCGGCGGGCAGCCACTCGGCGGCATAGCTTTGCGCTTCCGAGCCCGGCAAGAAATTCTCGGCGGCGAACGGCATGCGCGCATGCCACTTCAGCAAATGCTCGCCCACTCGCCGGGCGCTGTCGTCTGCGGTGCACGCCTCGTCTCCCGGCAGGCAATAGCTTTGCTCCAGATACTCCAGCAGCTCGGTAACCAGCACCGAAGGATAGCGCGGGCTGTTGTCCTGAATGGAACGGCCAATGAAGCTGATATACAGCCGTTGTTGAGCGGACAGAATCGCCTCCAGGAACAGATAGCGGTCGTCATCGCGCCGGCTGCGGTCGCCGCGCTTGACCTGCTGCGCCATCAGATCAAACCCCAATGGCGGCAACGTGCGCGGATACACGCCGTCGTTCATGCCCAACAGGCACACCACCTTGAACGGAATCGAGCGCATCGGCATCAGCGTACAGAAGTTGATTTGCCCGGCGAGGAAGCGCTGGCTGATGCGCTCCTGATCGAGGCGCGCCGCCAAATCGTCGCGCAGAATCGTCAAGGGCACGTCATCCGGATAGCGCGCCGCCAGGCCAAAATTGATGGCCTGCTGCCACTGCTGCTCGATCAATGCCAGCACCACTTCGGTATCGCTATCCGCTTCGAAGAAGGCATCCAGCAGCTGTCGGCACAGCGGTAGCCATGCCTCGAGCGAGCGCGCTTCGCTCAAGACTTGCCGCCAATGGCTCAATTGGGCCAGCAGATCCGCCAACTGCCCCGCCAGTTCGGCGACCAACCCGCTCGACTCGTCGTAAGGCAAAATGCCCTGCCAATCGCCGGCGTTGCTGTCCATCGCGTAACCGAGCAGCATGCGCGTAATGCCGAATCGCCAGGTGTGCTGGCCCGTGGCGGGCAGATCCAGTTCTCGCACGTTATCGTCGTCCAGCCCCCAGCGCACGCCGGATTCACCGACCCAGTGACGCAACAGGCGCAGCCCCTCTTCGCCAATGGCGAAACGGGCGGCCAGGGCCGGCACTTCCAACAGCGCCAGCACCTGTTCCGACGTAAAGCGGCTTTGCGGCAGATCGAGCAGGGAGATGAACGCCTGCAAAGCCGGATGCGCCTGTCGCGCTTTACGGTCAGAAATGGCGAACGGCAGGTAGCGCTCGGCGGGAGCATTGCCGAACACGGCCTGAATATAAGGCGTATAGCTGTCGATATCCGCCACCATCACGATGATGTCGCGCGGCGTCAACGCGGGATCCTGCGCGAGCATGGTCAGCAGTTGATCGTGCAGCACCTCCACTTCCCGCTGTGGGCTGTGGCAGGCGTGCAGGCTGAGGGAACGATCTTGCGGATCGAGCCTGCGCTTGCTGAAACTGCTTTCCAGCGTTTCCGCCGTGATGCCGATCACCGCGTGATCTTCCAGCTCCAGCATATCGCGTTGAACGGCGTGCAGCATGGTATCCGCCGGGATATCGACAAAGGCGTCGACCTCTTGCGCCCCTTCCATCTGCGACAGCAAATAGAGGTGATCGCGCCCGAGCTTGCCCCAGGAGGCCAGCAGCGGGTTACTGAGCTGCTGCTGCCCTTCAGCGTCAAACAGACGCGCCGCGTCAGCCGGTTCGCGAAACAGCCCTTGCTCGCGCGCCTGATGATAGTGACGGCGCTTGCGGCTCTGCAAGCGGGCCAGGAAAGCGTAATCCTGAATGTCGCCCCAGTAATAACGACAAGGGTTGGTGAACATCAGGTGGATATCGATATGCCGCCCCAGCGCCTGCAGCGCCTCCAGATAGACCGGCGGCAACGCCGAGATGCCGCAGATAAACACCCGCGGCGGCAAACCGGGCGGACACGTTGTTGCCTGCTCCAGCGCGTGGATAAAGCGGCTGTACAGATTGGCGCGGTGCCATTCCGGCTGCCCCAATTCGCGCGTGTACTCCACCAGCCGCGCCCAGAGCGGCGCCTGCCACTGCTGAGCCTCGGGCAGACCGTCGATGCGCTCGCCGCGCTGCCAGCTCTCCAGCCACTGCGGGCGATAAACCAAATACTGGTCGAAAAGGTCGGCAACCCGGCCGGCCAATTGGTGGATTTTTCGCTTGTCGCCGTCATCGGTGAGATAGTGCTGCAGTGGCGCGAACGCCGGCTGGGTCAGCATCTCCGGCAGCAGCCACATCAGCTTCCAGGTCATGGCGTCCTTGCTGAAGGCGCTCTCTTTCGGGATATCCGGCAACACGCGGGTGAACATGTCCCAAATGAAGGTCGCCGGCAGCGGAAACGCGACATTGGCGGCGATGCCGAACTGCTCCGCCAGCTGCATTTGCAGCCATTGCGCCATACCGGGGCTCTGAACCAGCACCACTTCCTGTTGAAAAGGATCGGCCAACGGATCTCTGGCTATCAGCGCGCTGGTCAGCGTTTTCAATAAATCCAGCTGATTGGAATGATAAACCGTGAACATGATGGCTCCTTTAAAACAAGATACGTACCGGCTCAAAAACGGGTGCAATACCAGCGGCTCAGCGTCGCCCACTGCCGTTGCGGAGTTTGTACTCTGACCGTCAATCGGCGGCAATCCGCATCCGCGCCGTCGAACGCCGTCTCGCGTCGCCAGCCTTCCGGCAGCGGTTCGGCATCGAGCCGACCGGTGACGGCGAATGCCTCCAACTGCTGATGCGCCATCACCCAGGCTTGCCGGTAGTGCCACTGGCGCTGGAACGACTGCAACAGCACCTGATGATACTGTAACAAGCCCAGCAGCGACACCGAGAACAACAATGCCGCCACCAACACTTCCGGCAGGCTGAAGCCGTTGCGGGATAACCGCCCTGCGCGAGCGTTAACCCTCACAGTCGGCCGGCCTTTTCTCGGGGCAAAAATCCAGCCGGCCGCCCGGCTGCGCTTGCACCCTGCCGACCGATTCCGCACCGTCAAACGCGCCCCATTGATACAGCCAAAGCGGCTCACCGCCGCGCATCTCCCCAAGGCCGCGTACCGTCACGACGCCCGCTCTGGCAGACAGCCGGGCGCAGGCCGTCAGTTCCGCGCGCTGCCTGCATAACCAGGCCGCCGCACTCAGCTCGGCGCGCGGCCAACGCTGGAGCATGCCCCAACTCAGCGCCGAAGCGGCCTGATTGTAAGCCTGGAGGTAGCGCTGCTGATCGGCGGCCAGTAACAGCGCGTTATCCAATTGCCGGTGCTGGGCATTGAGCAACATCAACCCCAACGCCAACAGCAACATTACCGCCGCCAAAGTACTGCCGCCTCGCTGGCTCCACCGGTTCATGGCAACGCCGCCATTTCGACGTTCCCGCTCAGGCTGCGCCTGATACGCGCATCGCCGACAGAGCGCCCCGCCAGAGTCAAACGGGCCAGCGCACCGCCATGCTCCCCGCGCTCTATCGCCACATGAAACCGCTCAATCTGCACTTCGTCACGATCGAGCAGCCGCTCCCAGCCGCCGCCGTCGCATTGGCTTACGCCGCGCTGCCCTTCCAAGCCGCCATTGCGCAGCCGATAACCGAAATAACCTGCATCCTCGCCCGAGGTGAGCCATTGCCCGCTGCGGGTGATGTCGTAAGCGACGATAACGCAGCTGCCCGCCGCTTCTCCCGCCGCCTGGCCGATCAGCAGCGGGCGGCCGGCGCACTGCCCGGCACAGAAACCGGCGCGGCGCAGGTCCTTCTCGATGCCGAACGCCAGTTGCCGCAGCGTTGACTCCAGCCGAAAATGCTGGCCGACGGCCACGTTTTGCTGGCGCAACAGCGGGTAGGTTTTCGCGGCGCCGAGCGCGATCACGCTGCCGAACACCAGCGCCAACATCACCTCCGGCAAGGTAAAACCGCGTTCGACAGTCAGCATGGCGCGGTCCCCCTTATCCGGAGCCCTTCGCTGCACAAACGCAGCCGCCCTCGGGCGGACAGCACCAGCCGCAGGCCGCCTGCCTCGTTGCTGAGCAGGATGTGCCCCGCCTGCGCGGTATTGCGCAAGCCGTAAAACCCGATCTCTTTGTCGGTGTAGCCGCTCAAAACGACGTCGCGGTAAGACGGTGAGAAAACGGAACCCTCGGCGGAAGCGCAATCCGGCGGCGGCACACCGCCGCCCAGGCACCAGGGCGTGCCGTTCTTGAACCACAGCAGCGTCGTGCGGTTGCGCCAGTTGGCGTCCGCCTGCAGTCGCAGTAAAAATGCCAGCAGCTGCTGGGCAGTATGTTCCAGGCGCAACGTTTGCTGATGGTGGCGCCATTGACCGACGCCCCAGCCGGTGAGCATGCCGGCGATCAGGAGCGCCGCCAACAGCTCAATCAGCGTCATGCCACGCTGGCGGTCATCGATGTTCGAGAGCGTATTTTCTTTCATGCGGCCAGTTTAAGGGCCGTAACAAGGCGGTAAAGCCGCATGCGCAAGCCTTGCGGCAAGCTGCGCAATGTTTTCCCTATAGCGACAAATGGCGACAATAAAATGCGGCGCGGCGCGCAATGCGGATAAAAAAAGGGGCGCAATCGCTGCGCCCCTGGTGTGATGCGGTTAAGGTCAGATCGCGACCGGCGCCTTGATGGCCGGGTGCGGATCGTAACCTTCGATCTCGAAGTCTTCGAAACGGTAATCGAACAGCGAAGCCGGCTTGCGTTTGATCACCAGCTTCGGCAACGGACGGGGTTCACGCGTCAGCTGCAGCTTCGTCTGTTCCATATGATTGCTGTACAGATGGGTATCGCCACCGGTCCAGACGAAGTCGCCAACGTCCAAATCGCACTGCTGCGCCATCATATGCACCAACAGCGCGTAGCTGGCGATGTTGAACGGCAGGCCGAGGAACACGTCGCAGGAACGCTGGTACAGCTGGCAAGAGAGCTTGCCGTCCGCCACGTAGAACTGGAAGAACGCGTGGCACGGCGCCAGCGCCATCTGGTCCAGCTCACCGACGTTCCAGGCGGAAACGATGATGCGGCGCGAATCCGGATCTTGTTTCAGTTGCTGGAGTACGTTGCTCAGCTGATCGATCTGACGACCGTCCGCCGCCCCCCAGGCTCGCCACTGCTTGCCGTACACCGGGCCGAGATCGCCGTTTTCATCGGCCCACTCGTCCCAAATGGTGACCTTGTTGTCACGCAGATAGGCGATGTTGGTATCGCCGTTCAGGAACCACAACAGCTCATGAATGATCGAACGCAGATGACATTTCTTGGTGGTCACCAACGGGAAGCCTTCCTGCAAATTGAAACGCATCTGGTGGCCGAAAATCGACAACGTGCCAGTGCCGGTACGGTCGGCTTTAGGAGTGCCCTCGGCGAGCACCTTGTTCATCAAATCCAGATACTGTTTCATTTGTCCCTCACGACAGTTGTTGCTGCGGGCGACGACGGTACGCCCAAATCATCATAATAACACCGGCCACCACCATCGGGATGGACAGGATCTGCCCCATGCTGATCACGCCGTCGAACAGGCCAAGCTGGGCATCCGGCTGGCGGAACGCTTCAACGATGATGCGGAATGCACCATAACCGATCAGGAACAGGCCCGATACGGCACCCATCGGCCGCGGCTTGCGGATGAACAGGTTCAGAATGATAAACAGCACCACGCCTTCAAGCAGCAGTTCATACAGCTGGGACGGGTGACGCGGCAGCACGCCATACTGATTCAGCAGCGGCAGCAGAGAAGGATCGGCGGCGGCGAGCGCCACGTCTTCGCTGCGCGAGCTTGGGAACAGCATCGCCCAAGGGGTGTCGGTGGTCACGCGGCCCCACAGTTCACCGTTGATGAAGTTGCCGAGGCGGCCGGCGCCCAAACCGAACGGGATCAATGGCGCGATAAAATCGGAAACCTGGAAGAAGGTGCGTTTGGTGCGGCGAGCGAACCAGAACATCACCAGAATCACCCCCATCAATCCGCCGTGGAACGACATGCCGCCATCCCAGACTTTAAACAGATATAGCGGATTATCCAGGAACAACGGCAGGTTGTAGAACAGCACATAGCCCACGCGGCCGCCGACGAATACGCCCAGGAAACCGGCGTAGAGCAGGTTTTCCACTTCGTCTTTGGTCCAGCCGCTGCCCGGCTTGTTGGCGCGGCGCACCGCCAGCCACATGGCAAAAACGAAGCCGACCAGATACATCAGGCCGTACCAATGCAAAGAAACCGGGCCAATGGAGAAAATGACCGGATCAAATTTAGGAAACGCCAGATAGCTATTGCTCATCTATCACCACAACATGTCTGTTATTTTTCCCCATGCGGGGGCGGCAGGTGCCAAACGTCGGCGCAGGTTGTCACACGCCTTTCAAACGGCAGCGTTGGCCGCTGCGGTTTGCAAGACGACGAACATGCGTCGCGCTGAGGTTGCGCATCATAACATAGGCTTAGCGCGGTCCGGGCCGGCAGCGCGGGAAAAGTTCTGTAAAAAAATCACATCGCGCGGCGATTATCTGCCGCCGCGAATCAACCCGCCCATGCCGCGTCGCTCCATAAACGCCGCCACCAAATGGCGCACTTCCGTGGTCATTTGGGTGTTCAACACTCGGTGCGCCAACACTTCGGCGTCGGCAAGATCGATATGCCGCAGCAGGTATTTGATGCGCGCCACGCTGCGTCCGTTCATGCTCAGATTGCGATAGCCCATGCCTACCAGCAACAGCGCGCCCATCGGATCGCCGGCCAGTTCACCGCACAGGCTAAGCTGCAGCCCGGCCGCTTTCCCCTGTTCGGCGATCAGCTTCAGCACCTGCAGCATCGCGGGATGCAGGCTGTCGTACAGCGAGGCTACCCGCGTGTTGTTGCGATCCACCGCCAGCAGGTACTGGGTCAAATCGTTGGTGCCTACCGAGATGAAGTCGACGCGCCCGGCCAAATGCGGGATCAGGAAAATCATCGACGGCACTTCCAGCATCACGCCGATTTTCGGTTTCGGGATCGCGTAGCCAAGCACCTCTTCCACCTCGCGCCCGGCGCGGTCAATCAAGCGCTTGGCCTCATCGACCTCTTCCAGGCTGGTGACCATCGGCAGCAAAATGCCCAGGTTGCCGGTGCCGGCATTGGCGCGCAGCATGGCGCGCACCTGTATCAAAAAAATCTCCGGCTGGTCCAGAGTGATGCGAATGCCGCGCCAGCCCAGGCAGGGATTTTCTTCGCTGATCGGCATGTAGGGCAGTTGCTTATCGGCGCCGATGTCCAGCGTGCGCAGCGTGACCGGTTTGTTGGGGTAAAGCTGCAGCATGCCTTGATACTGCGCGACCTGTTCTTCTTCAGAAGGGAAACCGCTTTGCAACATGAACGGAATTTCAGTGCGGTACAACCCCACGCCGTCCACCCGGCCGCCCAACAGCTGTTCATGTTCCGGGCTGAGGCCGGCGTTCAACATCACCTGAACGCGTTCGCCGCTTTTCAACTGCGCCGGCTGTTCGACGTCGTCTTCCGCCAGCTTGCTCAGTTCCTGTTCTTCGCTGATCAGCCGTTGGTATTCCTGCACCAGCACCGGCTCAGGATCGACCAGCAGTTCGCCGCGATACCCATCAACGATCAGCAGCCGCTGGCTGAGCAGAGAAGGCTGGATGTCGGCGCCCATCACCGTCGGCACCCCCATCGCCCGCACCAAAATCGCCGCATGCGAATTGGCGGCGCCGTCGCGCACGACCACGCCAACCAGGCGATCCTGCGGCACTTCGGCCAGCAATGTCGCGGTCAGTTCATCCGCCACCAGCACAAAACGCGCCGGCCACTGGGTGGCGCCCTGAGTGGTGTCGTCGAGGTGGAACAGCAGGCGCTGACCCAGCGCGCGCAGGTCGCTGCCGCGCTCGCGCATATAGGTGTCCTGCAGTTTGGCGAACTGTTCGGCAAAGGCTTCTATCACCTGCTTCACCGCCCATTCCGCCACCGAGCCGTTGTCAATTTCGGCGAACAATTCGCGCTTGAGGCGGGCGTCGTTTAGCAGGTGAGAATAAAGATCGAAGATCGCCGCGCTCTCTTTTTGCGAGCTGGCGGCAAAACGCTTGCTGAAGCGGCGAAATTCCGCGCCGGCCTCTTCCAACGCCAACGTCAGGCGCTCGCGCTCGCTGGCGGTGTCCAGCGTCGACGCGCGGTAAACCTGATCGAGCGAAGGCTGGCTGCTGTCCTGCCACCCTTCCGCCACCGCTACGCCGGGCGAGGCCGCCAGCGCGCGCACGCGCGTTTGGCGATACTGGCCGAAAATGGCATTAAGCTGCGACTGTGAAAGGATCCCGGCCATCTGCGTGGCCAGGGTGACCATGAACGACTCTTCGCTTTCGTCGAACTGGCGCAGCTCGCGCTGCTGCACCACCAACACCCCCAACAGCTGGCGCCGGTGAATGATCGGTACCCCGAGGAAGGATCGGAAACGATCCTCTTTGACCTGCGGAACGTACTTGAAGCTGGGATGGCTTTGGGCATCGGCCAGGTTGATGGGTTCGGCCCGGCGGCCGACCAACCCGACGACACCTTCGTCAAACGCCAATGCGATAGTGCGCCCGCGCGGCTTTTTCAGCCCGCGCGTGGCCATCAAGTAGTAACAGCGGCGATCGTTGTCCGCCAGGTAAATGGAGCACACTTCGGTGTCCATCGCCAGACAGGTTTCATTGACCAGCAGATCCAGCGCATCCGTCAGACTGGCCGCCGCGGCCACCTTCTCTACAATTTCTCGCAAGCGCGTGAGCATAGTCGGCTTAACTTAACCTCTCTTTCGGCGATAAGCGGGGGCCTGCCGCGGCGCCGCCTGCTCTTGCATCGGCATCACGGTCACGGCGAATTCTTTCATCACCCGGCGGTAGACGTCGCGTTTAAACGACACCACCTGGCGCACCGGATACCAGAAGCTCACCCAGCGCCAACCGTCGAACTCCGGTGTGCTGCTGCGCTGCATGTTGATATCAGCGTCATTGCACAGTAGCTGCAACAAAAACCATTTTTGCTTTTGGCCGATACAAACCGGCTTTGTGTCCCAACGCACCAAACGTTTCGGCAATTTATAGCGCAACCAGTTGCGGGTCGAAGCCAGGATGCGCACATCCTTTTTACTCAGCCCCACTTCTTCGAACAGCTCACGGTACATCGCCTGCTCCGCAGTTTCGCCAGGGTTAATCCCACCTTGGGGAAACTGCCAGGAGTGCTGACCGTAACGGCGGGCCCATAAGACCTGCCCCTGACGATTACAGATTACGATACCAACATTCGGGCGGTAGCCATCATCATCGATCACCGGACTACCTCGATAAGCTTAAATTCGCATAGATGTCCTGATTGTTTCACACAAGCTACAGGCGGTAAACCACTGCTTTACGGCGCTGCGGGCCGGATAACATTGGGATAACTCACAGATATAGGCAAAGTTATAAACATGCATCGGCATTTCAGACCGGTTTTATTCACTTTTTCTGTGGATAGGTGTGTGTAGAACTCGAGGGATAAGCCGGTAAAACTCTCGTCCCCGAAAATCCCTCCTCACACCGAAAAAACAATATTACTCCTAAAAACATATAATTAACCAATATCCCACAGTTATGTACAGGGCAAAAATGTGATCTATGCACGGTAAGGATCTTACCCTGGCGAAAGATCCACCAACGCCGTTTTTATCCACAGATTATCCGGGCAAGTTACGCACAAAACGGACAAATTCGTAAAAAACCGCCCGAGTCAAGGCTGTAAATTGAACCAGTGATCGGTAAAAATTTGGGTTATCCCATAAATCTGTGGATAAATAGGTGTAAGATCCTGTTTATTGTCGGTGGCTTCAGGTGAACAAGCCTCGCGGAAGCATTGTCGCCCGCGCAAGGAAAGAAAAAAAGTCATGTAAAATCATGCTACTATTATTCTTTTCCCCAGGCGACTGGGGTTACCGTTTCCCGTGTATCTTTGCAGTACGTTTTTCAACCAAATTCGACAGGCTTGATTTATGGCGTTTTTATCCCCTCTGCCGCCCCCGCCGGAAAATGAACGGCAGCTGTTCGAGCGCGCTCAGGCGCTGGCCGGCTTCAGTTTTGGCGAACTGGCCGCCCGCGCGCAGTTGCCGATCCCCAAGGATCTGAAACGCGATAAAGGCTGGGTGGGCATGCTGCTGGAGCTGTACCTCGGCGCCATGGCCGGCAGCAAACCGGAACAGGATTTTCCCGAGCTGGGCATTGAGCTGAAAACCATTCCTGTCGACGCCGCCGGCAAACCGCTGGAGACCACTTTCGTCTGCGTGGCCCCGCTCACCGGCAACAGCGGCGTCACCTGGGCCAGCAGCCACGTTCGCCACAAGCTGGCGCGCGTGTTGTGGATACCGGTAGAGGGCGAACGGCAAATCCCGCTGGCGCAGCGCCGCGTCGGTTCGCCGCTGCTGTGGAGCCCGAGCGCTGCAGAAGAAGAGATGCTGCGCCGCGATTGGGAAGAGCTGATGGATCTGATTGTGCTCGGTCACGTAGAACGCATCACCGCACGCCACGGCGAAGTGCTGCAACTGCGCCCCAAAGCGGCCAACAACAAGGCGCTCACCGAAGCCATCGGCGAACAGGGGCAACCTATCATGACGCTGCCGCGCGGTTTCTATCTGAAAAAGGGTTTTACCGGCGCGCTGCTGGCAAGACATTTCTCAATCTAGGCGATTTCGTTTAACTCTGGTTTAGCTAGCCCTGTCAGCGCCACGATAAACGCGTATAATTCACCCTTTGCATTTATTAAGTATTAAGGTGTGTCGGGCAATGTTCGAATGGATTATGGATCCCAATGCCTGGTTAGCGTTAGGTACGCTAACCATTCTTGAGATCGTACTGGGTATTGATAACATCATTTTTCTGTCGCTGGTGGTGGCGAAGCTGCCCAAAGCGCAACAGAACAAAGCTCGCCGAATGGGCTTGGCCGCCGCCATGCTGATGCGCCTGGCGCTGCTGGCCTCCATCGCCTGGGTGATCCGCTTGACGCACCCGCTGTTCACCGTGCTGGATCACGCCATTTCCGCCCGCGATCTGATCCTGCTGCTCGGTGGATTGTTCCTGATCTGGAAAGCCAGCAAAGAGATCCACGAAACCATCGAAGGCACGGAAGAAGAGCACCACACCAAGGTGCACAGCTTCTTCGGCGCGATCGTACAGATCATGCTGTTGGATATCATCTTCAGCCTGGATTCGGTGATTACCGCCGTAGGCCTTTCCGATCACCTGTTCATCATGATGGCGGCGGTGGTGATTGCCGTCGGCGTGATGATGTTCGCCGCACGGCCGATCGGCGAATTCGTCAATCGCCATCCGTCGGTGAAAATGCTGGCGCTGGCGTTCCTGATCCTGGTGGGCTTCACGCTGATGCTGGAAAGTTTCCAGGTGCACGTGCCGAAAGGCTACATCTACTTCGCCATGTTCTTCTCCATGTCGGTAGAAGCGCTCAATCTGATGCGCAGCAAGAAAAACCGTTCGCCGGAATAACCCTACGCGGAGGCCGCCATCGGCGGCTTCCGCCGTTTCGTTGCCCCCTCATTTCAGTTTTTCTTATCAGATAAAGACTTATCTGAGACGCTCTCTGCCAAGAGTTTGCTAATCTTGAAAGAACATTGTTTTCTGCATAATCGAGGATCCGCAGGATGAAAAAGTGGGTAATGGCAGTGTCTGCGCTGGTTATGGCCGCCGGTTTGGCGGGATGTTCCAGCGACTACGTCATGGCGACCAAAGACGGCAACATGATCCTGACGCAAGGCAAACCGGAGATCGACACAGACACCGGGCTCATCAGTTATAAAGATGAGAAAGGCAATCACCGCCAGATCAACGGCGATCAGGTTTCCCAGGTTATCGAACGCTAATCACCGCACGCCGGCTATCGCCCGCTCGAGCGCGGTAGCCCTCATTCGTGTCCGCACGGAATCCGCTTCCCCCATCTTCACCGCTTGGTTATAGTCAGGAAAGGCGACATCGCCGCCCGACGGACTTTGCGCCGTCTTCTGAATTGGGCTCCTGTTTCACCGGGCCGCACGGTCCGTCAGCGCTAACAAGAAAGGAAGGCCGTTAATGCAATACCACCGTATTCCCCACAGTTCTTTAGAAGTGAGCGTGCTGGGACTGGGCACCATGACCTTTGGCGAACAGAACAGCGAAGCCGACGCCCATGCGCAACTGGACTATGCATTGGCCGCAGGCGTGAACCTGATAGATACCGCCGAACTGTACCCGGTGCCGCCCCGCCCGGAAACCCAGGGCCTGACCGAAAGCTATATCGGCAGTTGGATCAAAGCGCGCGGCAATCGCGAAAAAATCGTCCTGGCCAGCAAAGTCTCGGGCCCGGTGCGCGGCACTGACAGCAGCATCCGCCCGCAGCAGGCGCTCGATCGCAAAAACATCCGCGCCGCTCTGGACGCCAGCCTCAAGCGGCTGAACACCGATTATCTCGATCTTTACCAATTGCACTGGCCGCAGCGCGCCACCAACTGCTTTGGCAAACTCAACTATCAATATACCGATGACAAAGCCACGGTCACGCTGCTGGAAACCCTGGAGGCGCTGACCGAGCAGGTGCGCGCCGGTAAAATTCGCTATATCGGGGTCTCCAACGAAACGCCCTGGGGCGTGATGCGCTATCTGCAACTGGCGGAGAAACACGAGCTGCCGCGCATCGTGTCGATTCAAAACCCGTACAGCCTGCTGAACCGCAGCTTTGAGATTGGCCTGGCCGAAATCAGCCAGCACGAAGGGGTAGAACTGCTGGCCTATTCCAGCCTGGCGTTCGGCACGCTGAGCGGTAAATACCTCAACGGCGCTAAACCGGCCGGTGCGCGCAATACGCTGTTCACCCGCTTCAACCGTTATTCAGGGCAGCAAACCCAACGGGCGATCGCCGAATACGTGGCGCTGGCCAAAAAACACGGGCTGGATCCTTCGCAGATGGCGTTGGCCTTCGTGCGTCAGCAGCCGTTCGTCGCCAGCACCCTGCTGGGCGCCACCTCGGTGGAGCAGTTGAAAATCAACCTCGACAGCCTCGACGTGATTCTGGATGAGGACGTGCTACAGGCGCTCGAAGAAATCCACACCCGGTTTACCATTCCGGCGCCTTGATAGCCTGAGGGCGCAGCCTGGCTGCGCCCCGTTTCACCGCCGCTGCGACCACCACAACGCGCTAATCGCCAGCGCAAACACCACGCCAAACCCTACGCCGACGCCCACCACCGGCACGCCCAGCTTCACGACCAAAGAATACAGGCCCAGCATCAGTAACATCGCGGCGTTTTCACCCAGGTTTTGCACTGCGATCGCATTGCCGGCGCCGACCGAATGTTTGCCCCGCTCCTGCAGCAACGCATTGAGCGGCACGACGAAGAAGCCCCCCAGCATGCCGATGAGCGCCAGCAAGACGTAGGCATTGAGCATGGTCGTTTGCAGCGCAAACACCGCGACCGCGACGCCGATCAGGATCCCGGCCGGCATACAGCGTTTCACCGTTTTAAGCGTGACGAAGCGCGCGGCGGCACCCGCGCCCACCACGATGCCGACGGCCACCATGGCGTTCAGCAGCGTTGGCGTGGCGTTATCGGCGATGCCGAGCGCCACCGGTACCCACAGCACCAGCAGAAAACGCAGCGTCACGCCGGCCCCCCAAAACAGGCTGGTGCCAATCAATGAGAAACGCGTCTGTCCATCGCGCCACAGCGTAACGCAGGCAGCAAAGAAGCTGTGCGTCATGGCCTGCGGACGCCACGAAGCGCCAGGACGCGCCGCCGCCAAACGCGGAATATACAGGTTGGCGACCACCGCTCCCGCGTAAACCAACGCGCAGGCCGCCAGCGCCGCCGCCACGTGCCAGTCCGCCAGAATACCGCCGGCCACCGAACCGGTCAGAATGGCCGCAATGGTCGAAGCCTCGATCAGGCCGTTAGCCTTGACCAGTTTCTCACCGCTGGTGATCTCGCCCAGAATGCCGTATTTGGCCGGTGAATACGCGGCGGCTCCCACACCGACCAGGCTGTAACCCAGAAACGGATTACCCCCAAAACAGATCACTAATGCCCCCGCCAATTTCAGGGCGTTGGCGAACATCATCACCCGCCCTTTGGCAAAGCTGTCGGCGATCTGGCCGACGAACGGAGCCAGAATGATATAGGTGGCGACAAAGGCCATCTGCAGGATCGGCTGGCTCCAGTCCGGATACAGCTGCTGCTTGATCAACGCCAGCGTGGCGAACAGCAACGCATTGTCGCCGAACGCCGAAAGGAACTGCGCGCTGATCACCGCGATCATGCCGCGTGACAACAAAGGGGATTCGGTCGAAGGATTCATCAGGCACTCTCCGGCTGTTCGGCCATATGACGCAGGGTGACGAAATCAGGTTTGCCGCTGCCGAGCACCGGCAGCGTTTTCAACAGGCGAATATCGCGCGGCACCGCCAGCTCCGGGCTACCCAGTTCGCGCGCCACCCGCAGCAATGCCTCGCGGGTAATGGCGGGATCGGTGGTGAACAGCACCAACGCCTCGCCTTTGCTGCTGTCGCTTTTGACCGTGGCGGCATGCAGTTTATCCGGCGACAGCCGTTGCGCCAGCAATTCGACGCTTTCCAGCGACACCATCTCGCCCGCCAGCTTGGCGAAGCGCTTCACGCGCCCGCGAATGGTGCAGTAACCCTGCTCATCCAGGCTGACGATATCGCCGGTGTCATACCAGCCCGGCTGCAGCACGCCGTTCGCATCTTCCGCCGCCGGCGGCTCCAGTTCGCCGGGGCGTTCAACCCGCAGATAGCCTTTCATGATATTCGGCCCCTTCAGCTGCAGACGGCCGCCGTTATCAATACCCGGCACCGCGATCAGACGCGCCTCCATCTGCGGCATGATACGGCCGACGGTGCCCACCTTGGTCGCCAGCGGCACGTTGATCGAGACCACCGGCGCGCACTCGGTCACGCCATAGCCTTCCAAAATGCGGATGCCGTATTTGTCCTGGTAGATCTGTTTGGTGCTGTCCGCCAGTTTCTCCGCGCCGGCCACGACATAGCGCAGGCGGGCAAAATCATACGGATGCGCGAAACGCGCATAGTTGTTAAGGAAGGTCGCCGTGCCGAACAGCACCGTGCAGTTACGGTCATATACCAGCTCCGGCACCACGCGATAGTGCAGCGGGCTGGGGTAGAGGAAAATGCGGCTGCCGGTGATCAGCGGCGTAAGCAGCCCCACCGTCAGGCCGAACGAGTGGAACAGCGGCAGCGACGACATGAAGCGGTCGCGCGGCGTGAAATCGGCGATGGTGCGGATTTGTTCTACGTTGGCCAGCAGGCTGGCGTGCGAATGCACCACGCCCTTGGGATGGCCTTCGGATCCGGACGTGAACAGGATCAGCGCCGGATCCTCCGGACGTTGCGGCAACGCCGCGCGCTGCGGCTGCAGCAAGTGACGCAGGATCCACAGCTTATCCGCCAGCGTGACCGTCTCTTTCAGATCTTCCAGATACACCCAGTTAGCCTGCGGCACCTGTTCCGGCAGGTGGGTCAGCTTGCCTTTCTCCAGAAACTGGCGCGAGGTGACGATGGTCTTGATGCCGGCGGCCGTCATCGCGCTGTTCAGGCCGTTGGCGCCTGCGGTGTAGTTGAGCATCGCCGGGATGCGATTGCGCAGCGAAGCGCCGAAGATCGCCGCCGCGGTAATGGTGGCGTTGGGCAACAGCAGCCCAACGTGCTCCCCCTCGGCGGTAAAGCGCTGCAGAATGCGGCTGACGCCCAGCGATTTCTTGACTAGCGTCTGGTAACTGTCTTCTTTGAAAGCGATGTCTTCGATACACGGCTTGCGGCGCCCATAGCGGTGCTGCGCCGCCAGCAAGGCATGGAACAGCGTTTGCGGCTCGCGCGTCTCCATCCGCGCCCGCATCATGATCTGCATCAGCCGATCGCCCGCCAGCGCCCGGCGTTCACGCGCGCGCGGCGCTTCCGGCATCGGCAGCGTGGTCGGCGGCAAGATGCGGATGCTGATTTGCGGGAACCAGCGGATCTTGAACACCCCGGCCATGCGGCCAAACGGGCTGAACTCCGGGCCATCGATCCGCACCGGCACCACGGTCGCGCCCGATTTGGCGGCGATAAACGCCGCTCCGTCGTAAATTTTCATCAGCGCGCCGGTCACGGTGATGCGCCCTTCAGGGAACACCACGATCGGCCGTCCCAGCTCGACCATGCGCACCAGTTGCTTGACGGCCATCGGTTTGGTGGGATCTAGCGAGACAAAATCGATGTAAGGCCGCAGCCAGCGCATAAACCAGCTCTCGCCGATGCTGGCATAGACCGCAAACACCGGTTTTATCGGCAGGAACAGCGCCAGCAGTACGCCGTCGAGGAAAGAGACGTGGTTCGGCGTAATCAGTAATTTTTGCCGTTCGAAGTGCTGGACGTCCCCTTCGACCCGTACCCGAAACAACAGGCGAAACAGCGCGCGCAGCAGTGAAAAGATCATGCCCTTCTCCCTTGGCCATGGAGGCGTAAATCGTTGTAGGGAAAAGAATACTATATGGCAGGCAAAAAAAAACCTACGCATCCGCGTAGGTTGGTGCAATTGAAAATGGCTTCAGCATGCAAGGCACGCTGATTTCTCACCAATCAATACCTCTGGGATCACCTACTCTAGAGAGATGGCGTGCAGGAAACTACCGGCGAATCGCAAGAGTTCTGCTCCAAATGCAACCAGCTGTAAATTTCCCACGATCTGCTGTAATAACTCAATGAAACTTAAACCTTACCGCAGCGACGAAAATAAATATAACAACGACGAGCCAGTGACCCAGACGTGACATCTTCGCTCATCGTGCGCTGACCTCGACCAGGCAGCTCATGGCGTTCGGCCCCTGCGTCAGCGGCGAGGTGCCGATATCCAGCGTCAGCACGTTCGGGTTGCCCGCCTGCTCGACCGGCCGGCGCTGCGCGTCGAAACCCGGCTCGAACCAGGCACCGGTCGCCATCAGCACCACGCCGCGCGTCACGCCATCGGTGAGCGATACCCCCGCCAGACAGCTGCCGCGCGCGTTGCTGACCAGCACTTCGGCGCCGTCCGCCACACCGCGCGGCGCCGCATCGTCCGGATGCATGTACAAGGTTTCTCGCCCGGCGGTCTTGTTGCCCTGCGCCAGCGGCGCCGGATCCATCTGGCTATGCAGGCGATCGCTCGGCTGAATGGAGATCAGGTGCAGCGGCCAGTTTTTGGCCTGCGGCGCGCCCAGCCACTCCACCGGCGGCCGCCACTGCGGATGCGGAGCGAAATCTTCGTAGCGATAGCCGGCGATCCGCTCGCTGAACAGCTCTATCTTGCCGCTGGGCGTTTGCAGCGGGTTAGCCTGCGGATCGGCGCGGAATGCGTCAAAAAATACGAACTCTTTAGCCGGCGCGGGCAGCTCGACATAGCCCCGTAGCCAGAAGGCCTCAAACTCGGGCCAGGCGACGCCGACGCGCTGCTGCGCTGTGCCGCATTGCCGGTAGATAGCTTCGATCCAGGCCCGCTCGTCGCGATTCTCGGTAAAGCGCTCACGATAGCCGAGACGCTCCGCCAGATCGGCGAAGATATCGAAATCGTTGCGTGCCTGATGCTGCGGCGCAATGGCCTGATGCATCGCCAACACGTAGCGATCGCGCGACGAGCCGCCGATATCGTTACGCTCCAGCGAACTGGTGACCGGCAGCACGATGTCTGCCATTTTGGCCGCCGCCGTCCACCAGATATCTTGAACGATCACCGTGTCCGGCTTCTGCCAGCCCTCCACCAGCCGATTCAACTGCTGATGATGATGGAACGGGTTGCCGCCGGCCCAGTGCACCAAATGGATATCCGGATAATGCCGCGTCTCGCCGCAAAATTGATAGGCCTCACCGGGGTGCAACAGCATGTCGCAGATGCGCGCCACCGGGATCGCCAGCCCGGCCGGATTTTCGCCTACCGGCATGGTCGGCGCAGGCGTATCCACGCGCGGATTGCCGACGCCGTTCATCGAACCGTGGCCGAACGAGAAACCGCCGCCCGGCAGCCCCACCTGGCCCAGCATCGCCGACAGCGCGATCATCATCCAATACGGTTGCTCCCCCCGATGCGCGCGTTGCACGGAGTAGGAACAGGTGATGAAACTGCGCACGCCGATCAGTTGCCGCGCCAGCAGCGCGATGCGCGCCGCCGGAATGCCGGTAATGGCGCTGGCCCAAACGGGGGTTTTCGCCACGCCGTCACCGGTGCCGTTCAGGTAATCCGCCAGTTGTTGATAGCCCACGCAGTGGCTGTGCAGGAAGGCTTCATCCTGCGCGTCCAGCCGCTGGATTTCGTAAGCCAGCGCCAGCATCAGCGCCACGTCGGTATTCGGCCGGATCGGGATCCATTCCGCGTTGACAAACTCGGGACAATCATCGCGCATCGGGCTGATGTTGATAACCGGCGTGCCCTTGCGCGCCAGCTTTTGCAGCCAGGGCTTGAGCGCATGTTCCGCCGCGCCGCCGGAAGAGACCTGAGCGTTTTTCAGCGCCAATCCGCCAAACGCCACAAACAGCTCGCAATGCTCCACCACGCTAGGCCAACTGGTGACGCGCCCGGTCAAGGGCGAAAAAGTGCCGATCACATACGGCAGAAAGAACTGCGCCGCGCCCCAGCTGTAGTTGCCCTGCTGATCGACGCCGCCGCCGCCGCTGAAGTAGAACCGCCGCACCAGCGAGCGGGCATGGTGCAGCCGCCCGGCCGACGACCAGCCATAAGAGCCGGTAAACAACCCGGAGGCGCCGTAACGCTCGCGCACCCGGCGATTCTCTTGCGCCACCAAATCGAGCGCCAATTCCCAGTCCACCTCGACGAAATCTTCCCTGCCGCGCAGCGTACGGTCGCTGCCCTCGCGCTTTTGCAGCCACGAGCGGCGCACCGCCGGCTTGCGGATGCGTTTGTCGGAGTAGACCATCGGGACGATGGAATCGAGCAGCGGCGAAGGATCAGGATCGTCGACGAAGGGTTCACAACGGATAAGCCGGCCGTCTTCAACCACGGCGGTATAAGCGCCCCAATGGGCGAGCTGCGGATAGCGTTTAATGGACATGGCGTTCTCGGCGCAAATCGGAATGCACAGACGTTACCTCAGCCCGCCGCCAGTGCCAACGTACAAATTGCGCTATCGTTCGGTAGCAGTCGGTTATGCGTACAGACTCGAAGAGATTCTGCAACCGCCGCCACAAGTTGCGCACGAGACCGCTTGCAGCCCCGGTTTTTTTCCGCAAAACTGGGGGATGTAAGCGATTACCCAGGATGTGTTGACTGATATGGCTACGATAAAGGATGTTGCCAGGCTGGCGGGTGTTTCCGTGGCCACGGTATCCCGCGTGATAAACAATTCCCCCAAGGCCAGCGAAGGGTCGCGCACTGCGGTGCAGGCCGCCATGGAACAGCTGCAGTATCACCCTAACGCCAACGCACGAGCGCTGGCGCAGCAATCCACCGAGACGCTGGGGCTGATCGTCTCCGACGTTTCCGATCCCTTCTTCGGCGCGATGGTCAAGGCGGTCGAGCAGGTGGCCTACGCCACCCACAATTTTCTGCTGATTGGCAACGGTTACCACGACGCCGAAAAAGAGCGTCAGGCGATTGAACAGCTGGTGCGGCACCGCTGCGAAGCGCTGGTGGTGCACGCCAAAAGGCTAAGCGATCAGGAACTTTTCGGCTGGATGCAACAGATCCCGGGCATGGTGCTCATCAATCGCACGCTGCCGGGGTTTGAAACGCGCTGCGTGGCGCTCGACGATCGCTACGGCGCCTGGCTGGCGACCCGACATCTGATCCAGCAAGGGCACCAGCGCATCGCCATCATCTGCTCCACTCACCAGATTTCCGACGCCACCGATCGTCTGCAAGGCTATCTCGACGCGCTGCAGGAACACGGCATTGCGGTGGATGAAAAGCTGATCGCCTACGGCGAACCGGACGAGATCGGCGGCGAACAGGCGATGACCGAATTGCTCGGCCGCGGCCGTTCGTTCTCCGCCATTACCTGCTACAACGATCCGATGGCCGCCGGCGCGCTGTCGGTGCTGAGCGATAACAGCGTCGACGTACCGGGAGAAATTTCGCTGATCGGTTTCGACGACGTGTTGATTTCGCGCTACCTGCGCCCACGCCTGACCACCATTCGCTACCCTATCGTGGCGATGGCCACCCAGGCGGCGGAGCTGGCGCTGGCGCTGGCCAACCGGCAACCGCTGCCGGAAATCACCAACATGTTCAGCCCAACGCTGGTGCGCCGCCACTCGGTCGCCACCCTCAACAACGCGCACGAACAGCCGTAATCATGCCGCCGCATGGGTGAGCCGTCACCCATGCGCTCAGATTGCGCAGCCCGCCGCATTTCTCGCTTTTGGATTTTTTCCGCTCCCTGCGTTCGTGCAGATTGTTGGCACAATAACCTTTACGCTATATAGCATAAACGCTATATTCGAAGCGCATCATGTGGCAAGTGGTGACCGTCGAACGATTCGACGACTGGTTTTTGGCGCTGAACAACGCCCAGCAAACAAGCATCCTGGCGGCGATCTTCAAATTACAGACGTTCGGCCCGCAGTTGGCGCGGCCGCACGCCGATACGCTGCATTTTTCCGAAGCGGCCCGGCAGTTGAAGGAGTTGCGCGTTCAACATCGCGGGCGCCCTTTCAGGGTGTTTTTCGCCTTTGACCCACAGCGGCAAGCAGTATTGCTGTGCGGTGGCGATAAAACCGGCGACAAACGCTTTTACCAGCGCATGTTGCCCATCGCTGCCATGGAATTTTCACATTATCTGGCAACCCGGAGGTAGTGCAGATGGCCAAACCGTTATCCCAACTGATCGACAAGCTCGATCCCGCCGTCGTTGCCGCAGCCAGGCAAAAAGCGGACAAGGAAATTTTCGAACTGCGGCTGGCAATGCTGAGGGAAGAGCTGGCGGTCTCTCAGGTTGAATTGGCGAAGCGGCTCGGTATCAGCCAACCCTCCGTCGCCAATTTGGAAAAGCGCGGCAGCGAAATAAAGCTGTCGTCGCTCAAACGCTATATCGAGGCGATGGGCGGCACGCTGTCGCTGGATGTGCAATTGCCCAATGGCCAGCACCGTCGCATGACGCTGTGAAGCGGGCGCAAGGCGCCCGCCCGCTTATCAGATAAGTTCCAGCGCGATCAGTTCTTCGATGGTTTGGCGGCGGCGGATCAAACGCGGCTCGCCGTTTTCGAACAGCACTTCAGGCAACAGCGGACGGCTGTTGTAGTTGGAGGACATCGATGCGCCGTAGGCGCCGGTATCGTGAAACACCAGATAATCGCCGATCTGCACCGGTGGCAGCTCGCGGGTTTCCACGCCGCCGCCCGCCTGCTGGGTGAAGACGTCGCCGGATTCGCACAGCGGCCCGGCGATCACCGTGTCGCGCAGCGGTTGTTCCGAGGTGTCGCGCCCATCGGCCGGCAACAGCGAAATATGGTGATAGCTGCCGTACATCGCCGGGCGCATCAGATCGTTAAAACCGGCATCCACCAGCACAAAGTGGCGGCTCCCCATGTCTTTTACCGCCCGCACCTCGGCCACCAATACGCCCGCCTCCGCCATCAGGAAACGTCCGGGTTCAATCTCCAACTGCACCGGGTGCCCCAGATGCGCGGCGATGCGCTCACGCGCCCGGTTCCACAAACCGAAATAGTGTTCGGTATCGATCGCCTCTTCGCCGTACTGATACGGGATAGACAGGCCGCCGCCGGCGGAAATGGCGCTGATGTCATGACCGAGATCGATCACCTGCTGCACCATCGCATCGCAGACGCGCTCCAGATGCTGGTAATCGACGCCGGAGCCGATATGCATATGCACGCCGATCAGCTTCAGGCCGTAGCGGCGGATCTTCTCCACCGCCTGCGGCAGGTCGGCATACCAGATGCCGTGCTTGCTGTTCTCGCCGCCGGTGTTGGTTTTCTGGCTGTGGCCATGGCCAAACCCCGGATTAATGCGCAGCCACACCGGATGCCCCGCGGAAGCCTGGCCGAGCTGATCCAGCATATCGATGGAACCGGCGTTGACCGGGATCTTCAATGCGCTGACGCGCGCCAGCGTCGCGTGATCCAATACGTCCGCGGTAAACACGATATCGCTCGGCTCGCCGCCCGGCTGAAAACCGGCCTGCAGCGCCCGCTCGATTTCGCCGAGCGACACCGAATCCACCTTCACGCCCTGCTCGCGCATCAGGCGCAAAATATGAATGTTCGAACAGGCTTTCTGCGCGAAACGGATAGTGTCGAAGTGGCGCAGCTGAGCGATGCGCTGGCTGATGATGTCGGCATCATAAGCCCAGACCGGGCAACCGAAGCGCTGCGGCAAGGCCAGCAGGTTAGCGGCGTTCAACGCGGTGGAGGTGTCGTGCAACGGGCGTGGCATGGCGATATTCCCAATTCGAAAGTAACGGCAGATAAGGCCATAGTGCCGCACGCTGAATCGGGTGGAAAATATCTATTTAGCCGTAGTCTATTCATTTATGATATAGCTTTCTTTACAGTCGAGCAGCCTCGTCATGCACAGCATCTCTTTGCGGCAGATAGAAATCTTTCGGGCGGTGATGACCACCGGCAACCTGACCGAGGCGGCAGCCCTGCTGCAAACCTCGCAACCCACCGTCAGCCGTGAGCTGGCGCGCTTTGAGAAGCTGATTCGGCTGCAGCTGTTCGATCGGGTTCGCGGGCGCTTGTCCCCCACGGTGCAGGGCCTACGGCTGTTCGAAGAGGTGCAACGCTCCTATTATGGCCTCGATCGCATCGTCAACGCCGCAGCCGGCATTCGCCAGTTTCAGCAGGCGCAGCTATCGATCGTGTGCCTGCCGGTATTTTCCCAATCGCTGCTGCCGGCGGTGTGCCGGCCCTTTATCGAACGTTACCCGGAAGTCAGCTTCAGCGTGATCCCGCAAGAATCGCCGCTGCTGGAAGAGTGGCTGTCGGCCCAGCGCCACGATCTGGGGCTGACGGAAACCACCCTGACGCCGGCGGGCACCGAGCGGGTAACGCTGATGACGTTGAATGAGGTCTGCGTACTGCCGGCGGGCCATCCTTTGCTGGCGAAAGGCCAACTGACGCCGCAGGATTTCGCCGGGCAAAACTTTATCAGCCTGTCGAGCACCGACAGCTATCGCCACTTGCTCGATGCGCTGTTCACCGAGCAGGGCGTCGAGCGCCGCATGGTGATGGAAACGCACAGCGCGGCGTCAGTGTGCGCCATGGTGAGAGCCGGCGTGGGGGTCTCGATCGTCAACCCGCTGACGGCACTCGACTATGCCGGCAGCGGCGTGCACGTGCGGCCATTCAGCATCGACGTGCCGTTCACCGTCAGCCTGATACGGCCGCTGCACCGCCCTTCATCGGCGCTGGTGACGGCCTTTATCGACCATCTGCATCAACAGGCGGCACTGTTCTCCGCCCGCCTGGCCGCCGCCGTCAAACGGTGAAAACGGCGTGGGAATGTTGCCGCGGCCTTAGCGCAGCGTCGCCTGCCACTGCGGATCGCTGGCGAACCATTCCACCAGAAAGTCCAGCATGGTGCGCAAGGTGGCGGGCATTTGTCGGCGTGAGGTGTAGATGCCGTAGATGCCCATCGATTGCGGCCGGTAACCCGGCAGCAGCTCCACCAGTTCGCCGCTGGCCAACAGCGGCGCCGCCGAATAGTAGGGCTGCAGGGAAATGCCCGCCCCCTGCACCGTACCGGCCATCAGCACCACCGATTCGTTGGCGCTCAGGTTGCCGCTGACCGCCACCGCCGATTTCACCCCCTGAGCGTCGAAATGCCACAGGCTTTTGCCGAAATAGGAATAAGTCAGGCAGTTGTGTAACGCCAGATCCTGCGGCTGGCGCGGCGTGCCGTGCGCCGCCAGATACGCCGGCGCGGCGCACACCACCGACGCGCAGGTGGACAGCGGCCGGGCGATCAGGTTGGGATCCAGCTCATTGGTGATGCGCAGCGCCAGATCGATGCGCTCTTCCACCAGGTTCACCGCCCGGTTGTTCATCTGCAGATCGACCGCCACCTGCGGATGACGCTTCAGATACTGGGCGACGGCCCCCACCAGCGCCGTTTGTCCGAGCGATTGCGAACAGGTGATGCGCAGCAGGCCGCGCAGTTCGTCGCTCTGCCCTTCCTCCACCAGATCGATTTCCCCCGCCAGCGCCAACATTTGTCGGCAGCGCTCCAAAGTACGCTCACCGGCGTCGGTCAGACTAAGCTTACGGGTAGTGCGGTGCAGTAAACGCGCCCCGGCCCATTGCTCCATCTGGGCCAGGTAGCGAGTGACCATCGCGCGCGACATCTCCAGCGTTTCCGCAGCGGCGATCATGCTGCCGCGATCGACGATGGTGACAAAAACCTCAGCGGCGGTAATGCGATCCATGATTAGTCCGATTTATGCAACGAATAATTGCTTATTATCCGGTTTTTCTATCGCTTTATGCAACCTAACATCATTACAACATTAACCGATACCTAAGGACCTCTGCCCATGTTTAAGAAATCACTGTTAACTCTGGCCTTCACCGGCGTCGCCACCCTGAGCACCTACGCCACCGCTGCCGATACCCTGACCATGGAAGTGTATAACCCGGGCGAGAAAAGCGTGTTCCCGGTGTCTTCCGAAATCATCAGCGGCAAACACGAAGTGGCGCTGATCGACGCACAGTTCCAGCGCAACGATGCCGAAGAGCTGGTGAAAAAGATCAAGGCGACCGGCAAGAAACTGACCACCGTCTACATCAGCCACTCAGATCCGGATTTCTATTTCGGTCTGGACGTGATTAAGGCCGCTTTCCCGGAGGCGAAAATCATCGCTTCGCCTGGCACCATCAAGGACATTAACGCCACCAAAGACGGCAAAATCGCCTACTGGGGCCCAATCCTGAAAGACAACGCGCCGAAAACCGTGATCGTGCCGCAGCCGCTGCAGGGCGACAGCTTCACCATCGACGGTCAAAAAGTGGAAGTGAAAGGCCTGAACGGCCCGACTCCCGATCGCACCTTCGTGTGGATCCCGGCGCTGAAAGCGGTCGTGGGCGGCGTGGCGGTCGCCGGTGACAATATCCATCCGTGGATCGCCGATAACCAGAGCGTAGAATCGCGCCAGCACTGGCAGCAGACGCTGAAAAACATCGAAGCGCTGAAGCCGCAGGTCGTCGTGCCGGGCCACTTCCTGCCGGGTGCCGCACAGACGCTGGCATCGGTGCACTTTACCCAAAAATACCTGACCACGCTGGAAGCCGAACTGCCGAAAGCCAAGGATTCCACCGCGCTGATTGAAGCGATGAAAAAGCACTACCCGACGCTGAAAGACGAATCGAGCCTGGAACTGAGCGCGAAAGTGCTGAAAGGCGAGATGAAGTGGCCGCAATAAGCGCCCATGCGTGATTGAACCAGCCCTGGCGCCGCGGCGGCTTGCCGCGCGCCAAGCGAGGAGTAAAAATGACCGAAACCACTCTGCATTACATTTTCGATCCGCTGTGCGGTTGGTGCTACGGCGCCGCACCGCTGGTGAAAGCGGCTCAGAGCCTCCCCGGGCTGAAGGTCGTGCCGCACGCCGGCGGCATGATGACCGGCAACAACCGCCGTCAGATCACCGACGAATGGCGCAACTACGTCATTCCGCACGACAAGCGCATCGCCGAGATGACGGGCCAGCCTTTCGGCGAAGCCTATTTCAACGGCCTGCTGCGCGACACCACGGCGGTGATGGATTCCGAGCCGCCGATCACGGCTATCCTGGCGGCGGAAAAACTGGCGGGACGCGGGCTGGACATGCTGCACCGCATTCAGCAGGCGCACTATCAGGAAGGGCGACGCATCGCCGACACGCCGGTGCTGGAAGCGTTGGCGAAAGAGCTGGGGTTGCCTTCGGCGGCGTTTATCGCCGAAATGCGCTTCAACAGCGGTGCGCCGACCGCGCAACACATCGCGGAAAGCCGGGCGCTGCTGGCCAAAGTGCAGGGCCAAGGCTTCCCGACCTTTGCGCTGCAGGATAGCGAGGGCCAGCTGCATCTGCTGCCGGCCGGCAATTATCTGGGCAATGTGGAAGCCTGGAAGAATCTGTTGGGCGCCGCCGCGCTGGCGTAACCCTTCTCGCCCCGGCCACCGGGGCGGGTCATTCGACCCGCACGAACCGCCCTTCCGCCCGCACATTGTGGCCGAACCCGCAATCCCCCCGCGTATGCATCTCCAGCGCTTGCTCGCCAAACGCCATCGTCACGTCGCAGACCTGCGCGCTTTCCGAGTCATGTTGATGGTAGACGGCCTTGCCGTGCTCAATGGGCAGCTCGGCGGTGAAGTCGCCCATGTTCGGGCCGTAATACAGCCCCATCTGCGGCATGGCGTAGCCGGAAAAATCGATCAGCCAGCGCTCGCCCTGCGGCTTCACCACCACTTCGCTCCACACCCCGCGCCCGGCGTATTGCCAGTACACGCCGCCCGGCCCCTGCGGCTGCGGCCGCTGCGCCAGGCGTTGGCGCAACAGACTCATGTTGTGCTGCGATTTGTCATCGTGCGGCGCCAGCGCCAGATAGGCCTGCGCCTTGAGCAATTCGCCGGCGTGCATCAGCGACAGCGCCACGTTGTTGTAAGCCGTGGCGACAGCCTGCTCGCTCAGACCGCAAAACTCGCTCCAGGCCGCCTGATCGCGAAAAATGTCGGCGGCTTTGGCGTAATCCTGGCGCTGATAGGCCTTTTTTCCCAGTTCGGCGTAGCTCGCCACCTTTTGGCAGTCGGCGGCGATGTCCGGCTCGTCAATGTGCGCCCAGGCCCGGGCGCTGGCGAAGACGCCGCAGGTCAGCAACAGGGGAAACCAAGCCTTCATCGTTTATCCTTTCTGCAAAAATTCGGCGCCAGTATAACCGCCCGGCACCGGAGTGTATGCCGCAATTGCGCTCACCTGCGCGCCGCCGGCGATTCAGCCGCCTTATTTCAAACGGTTAGCGGAGTCAAAACTGCTTACAGTCGCGGTTTGTTTGTTACCGGCCCGCAGCCCATGCTGAACAAAATACCGCAATTATCGAGCCGTTATGAACGCAACCCCCTTGCAGAGACACGCCATTTGGCAGTTGATCAAACCCTTTTGGGTGTCGGAGGAACGATGGCGCGCCTGGATGATGCTGATCGCCATCGTCGTCCTGTCGCTCGGCCTGGTCTATATCAGCGTGCAGATCAACCAGTGGAACCAGGTGTTCTACGACGCGCTGCAGAACAAAAACTACCCGGTATTCAAGGCGCAGCTGTGGCGCTTTACCTATCTGGCGCTGATCTTCATCGTGCTGGCGGTCTACAAGATCTACCTGACTCAGGGGCTGCAGATGCGCTGGCGGCGCTGGATGACGGAAAGGTTCATGGGAAAATGGCTGGCGCACCAGGCGTATTACCACACCGAGCAGCAGCAGATCGTCGATAACCCCGATCAGCGTATCGCTGAAGATCTCAACGTGCTGACCCAATATACCCTGTCGCTGTCGCTCGGGCTGCTCTCCAGCCTGGTGACGCTGTTTTCCTTTATCGACATTTTATGGCATGTCAGCGGGCCGATGACCTTCGCGCTCGGGCAACACGCCATCACCTTGCCCGGCTATATGGTGTGGTTCGCGCTGCTGTATGCGGTGTTGGGATCGCTGCTGATCTGGTGGGTCGGCAAACCGCTGGTCATGCTGGGCTTCAACCAGGAACGGTATGAGGCGAACTTCCGTTTCGGCCTGATCCGCATCCGCGAAAACAACGACGCCATTGCGCTGTACCACGGCGAACCGCGCGAGGCGCAACAGTTGGGTGACCGTTTCGACACCATTCGCAGCAACTGGTGGGCGATCATGCGCATCACCCGGCGGCTCAACATCGCCACCAACTTCTACGGCCAGTTCGCCATCGTGTTTCCCCTGCTGGTGGCGGCGCCGCGCTACTTCTCCGGCGCCATCCAGATGGGCGGCCTGATGCAGATCGCCTCGGCCTTCGGCCAGGTGCAGGGCGCGCTGTCGTGGTTTATCGACGCGTTTAACGATTTGGCGACCTGGAAAGCCTGCGTTAACCGTCTGGCCGGCTTCAACGCCGCCGTCGATCAGGTTCACCATCAGCCGCGCGGCGTTCAGCTGCGGGAGGAGACCGCCCATCCGTTAACGCTGGACAACCTCAGCCTGCACTTGCCCGACGGCCAGCCGCTGCTGACCGGCGCCGAGATGACGCTGCAACGCGGCGATCGCCTGCTGATCGTCGGGCCTTCCGGCTGCGGCAAGTCGACGCTGCTGCGCGCCATCGCCGGTATCTGGCCTTACGGCGCGGGCGCCATCGGGGTAGAGGGCAACGCCAACATGCTGTTCCTGCCGCAGCGCAGCTACATTCCGATCGGCACGCTGCGCGAAGCGCTGAGCTACCCGAGCCTGGCGTCGGAATACAGCGACGCGCAGCTGATGCGGGTGCTGGAAAACTGCCGCCTGAAGCACCTGCAGCGCTGGCTGGACACCTCCGCCAACTGGAGCCATCGCCTGTCGCCGGGCGAGCAACAGCGGCTAGCCTTCGCCCGCGCCCTGTTGATTCGCCCGAGCATCCTGTTCCTCGACGAGGCCACCAGCGCGCTGGACGACGAAACCGAGCAACTGATGTACTGCCTGCTGGTGGATGAACTGCCGGACGTGACGCTGGTCAGCGTGGCGCACCGCAACAGCGTGGCGAAATACCACCAGACCTGCTGGCGCTTCAGCCGCGGCGAAGACCAACCGGCGCGTCTGGCGCTGAGCCCGTTGCCGGCCTAACTCACGGAGCCGGGCGCGCCCGCGCCCGGTTTTCGTTCAGATGCCGTCGGCCTGCGCGTCTTCGCACTTCACTCGGCGGCGTTCATGCCACAGGCTGGTCAGGCCGCGTTTACCGCACGCCAGCGCCACCTCGCGAAATTCATCCAGGCTCAGTCCGTCACGTTCCAGCATCATTTCCGCCGCCAGCTGCATGTTGACGCCGGTCAGCACTTCGCAATCACCTCGCGCATCCGCCAGTTCACAGGCGCTACGAAACGGCGAACCGCCGAGCATGTCGGTCAGGAACACCACGCCGTCCGGCTGCGCCACCGCGACCAGCGCCGAGCGTAAGGCGTCCCTGAGCTGCGCGGTGCTCATCTGTTCAGGGAAATCGACCGCCGCGCAATGTCGCTGCGGCCCCACCACCTGTTCCACCGCCTGCAGCAGCCCGGAGGCAAAGCCGCCGTGGCCGGTAATCACAATGCCTGGCATATCCCGCTCCTCATAAAATGCCGATAAATTTGCCCGCCACGCCGATCGCTACCGTGACGCCAATCAGCTTCACCGGCGAGAATCCGCGCTTCATCAGGAAGAAAATGAGCAGCGTGAAGCACAGCGGCAGCAAGTTGGGCATCAACTTGTCCAGCACGTCGGTCTGCAGCGCCACGCTGGCCTTGCCGGCATGCATCACCAGCGGCGTGGACAGGTGCACGTACGAGGCCACCAGCGCGCCGATCACCGTCATGCCGACAATGGAAGCGGCGTGAGAAATGCGCCGGGTATGGGTCTTCAGCAGCGCCAGCGCGCTGGTGCCGGCCTGATAGCCGTAGTGCGCCAGCCCAAAACGCAGGCCGAAGTGGAACAGGTTGAACAGCAGCAGGAAGACGATCGGCCCGAACAGGCTGCCCTCCAATGCCAGCGAAGCGCCTATGCCGGCGCAGATCGGCAACAGCGTCAGCCAAAACAGCGCGTCGCCGATACCGCCGAGCGGCCCCATCAGCGCCACTTTCACCGCGCGAATGGTGGAGATCTTTTCCTTGTTCTGCTCCATCGCCAGCACCAGGCCGGACAGGAAGGTGACGTCGAACGGGTGCACGTTGATAAATTCCATGTGCATCTTCATCGAGTTGGCCAGATCCTGCGGGTTGCGGTGGATCTTGCGCAGCGCGGGGATCAGCTGATACAGCCAGCCGCCCGCCTGCATGCGCTCGTAGTTGAACGACGCCTGTAGCAACAGCGAACGCCAGGCCATGCGGTTGATGTCGCCGCGCGTCAGCGCTTCGGCGGGCCGGCTGTCCAGATAGTCGTCCTGCTCCACCTGGCTGGTGGCCAGCGCCTGCGCCATACGCTGCTCGGCCTTTTGCGCCAGCAGATCGTCGGAATCGTTAAATGCCATCTTCGGCGTCCTCCTGCGGAGCGGGCCGGGCCGTCGCCTCTGCCGCGCCGCGTTGCGTGTTGAAGAAATCAATCAAAGCGATCGCCAGGGCGCCCAGCGCCACCGCCAGGATCGGCAGTTTGAGAAACGTGACCGAGATGAAACCGAGGATAAAATAGGCCACGTAGGTTTTTTTCATCATCACCTTCATCAGCAGCGAGAAACCGATCGCCGGCATCATGCCGCCCGCCACCGCTAGCCCGTCCAGCAGCCAGCCCGGCGCTTTCTGCACCATGGCGCTGGCCGCATCGGCGCCGAAGTAAATCGGCAGGAACGCCACCACGAAATAGAAGATGAACAGAATGCCGATGCCGAGATAGTTCACCCGTTCAATGCCGCGCCAGTTCAGCGCTTTCACCATGCGATCGCAGCGGTGCATCATCGGCGAGAACAACGTAAACAGCAGCGTGATGCAGCCCTGCACCGCGATCGAGAACGGCACCGCCACGCCGATCGCCACTTTAGGATCGGCTTTGGTCAGAATGGCGAATGCGGTGCCGATCACCCCGCCGATCACCACGTTAGGCGGTTGGGCTCCCGCCAACGGCACCATCCCCATCCACACAAGCTCCAGCGTGCCACCCACCAGCAACCCGGTATAGACATCGCCCAAAATCAGCCCCACCAGCGGCCCCATCACTACCGGCCGGTGGAAGTGGGTCAGACCGTCGAACAGGTCAACCCCCGCCAGCCCGGCCAACAGCGCAATCAATAACGCATCCGTCAACATGCTTTCCCCCTGGCTCAAAAGAGCAGTTTGCCGATCGCCTCACCCGCTTCATCCGGCACCCGTCGCACTTCGCACTCCACGCCCAGTTCCGCCAGCGCGCGGAACGCGGCCACGTCGCCGTCGTCCAGCGACACCGTTTTGTGCACCTGCCGCTTCCCCTCGGCGAAGTGCATATTGCCGACGTTGACGAAACGGATCGGCACCCCGCCGCGCACCAGCGTCAACACGTCCTGCGGCGTTTTGCACACCAGAAAGATCTTCTGCCGATCCGCCGCCTTGTGGATCACGTCAATGGTTTTCTGCAGCGTGAAATAACGGGTTTGCACCCCTTCCGCCACCACCATGTCCATCAGGTTCTGCTGCACCGGATCGGCGGCGGCCTCGTCGTTGGCCACCACCACCAGGTTGGCGCCGAGGGTATTGGTCCAGGTCACGCCTACCTGGCCGTGCACCAGGCGATTGTCGATGCGGGTCATTAAAATGTTCGGCATGCTAGCGGCCCTCCGGGTAACAGGCGGCGTGGTAATCGTCGAGTACCTGCGTCACTTTATGCAGCACCCATTCCTGCGGATCGGCGCTCAATTCGCCGGCGTTCAGCGCCCGCGCCTGATCCGGCAGGTACTGGCTGAGCAGCGCCAACGGCGCCGGGTTGCGGCGCAGGTTATCCAGCAAGCCGTCGACCGCCTGCTGCACCTGCGGCTGCGGCCAGTAGTAACGCACCCGATCGCTCAGGCTGTAGTGGCGATCGAGATACTGTTGGTGCGGCGTGCCGTGGTAATAGCGGCTCCACTGCTGCGGCTGCTCGCGCATCACCTGTTCCAGCGTGGCGCGCAGCTGCGACGACTGGCGTTCCCCCAGCCATTCACGCTCGATGCGATCGAGGGCGAACAGCGCTTCTCGCAGCGCAAAGGTCAGCGCCGGCCCCACCTTCAGGATGGCGAAGTGATCGCGCACCAACTGGCGATAGGCCTGCGGCGGTTGGTAATCCGTAGAGTGCGCTTCATAGATCATGCCCGGCTGCCGTTCGATGAAATGGCTCAATGCGTCGGCGCGCTGCGGCTGATAACGTTCGACGCTGTGGTGATCGAACTCGACGCCCGGCTGCACCACCAGCGCAATGGTTCGCTGCCAGGCATCGTTCAGCTCGGCTTTTTGCCAGGCGATACGGTGCATTTCCAGCGTTTGCGCCACCGCCTGCGGCGTGGTGACCTGCAGGCCCGCCAATGCCTCCTGCGCGCCGCCCGGCACCGGCACCTCGGTGCCGATCACATAGACCGGCGCTTCGCCGCCGCTCTGCGCCCAGGCGCGTTCCGCCACCGCGCACAGGCGTGCCGCACGCTCGGCGACCGCCGCATCCCCCAGGGGCGAGGGATCGCCGGCGCACGACATGGAACAATCGAGATGAATTTTGCGAAATCCGGCGCGAACGTAATCGTCGATCAACGTTTCCGCCAGCGCCATCGCTTCCTGAGCCGGGCGATCCTGCCAGGCGTTCGGCCCCAGATGGTCGCCGCCCAGCCACACGCGCTCGCGCGCCAGGCCAACCTCATCCGCCAGACGCCAAAGCGCATCGCGGAACTGGGCCGCCGTTTGGCCGGTATAGCCGCCGAACTGATTGACCTGGTTGGAGGTCGCTTCCACCAACACCGGCGTGCCGCGGCTTTTAGCCTGCCGCAGCGCGGCCTTCAGAACCCAGGGATGGGCGGAACAGACGGAAAAAATCCCGACCGGCATACCGGCCTTGTGCTGCTCGACAAGCTGTAACAACTGCTGCATGAAGCCCCCATGCAGGCGCCGTGCTACCGATCGGCGATGATGACCTCCACACCCAGCTCGGTTAACGCCCGCTCGTAATCGTCCGGAAGACGGCTGTCAGTGATCAGCCGATGGATTTGTCCGGCTTCGCGAATCATGCAAAAGCTCTTGCGACCGAATTTGCTGGCATCCGCCACCGCGATAATCTCGCGCGCCACCTCGCACATCACGCGATTGAGGTGCGCTTCACCGGGGTGAGGCGTGGTGATGCCGGCGCTCAGATCGAACCCGTCGACGCCCAAAAACAGCTTGTCGAAGCGGTACTGACGCAATTGCTGCTCGGCAGCCGGACCGTAGAGCGAGTAAGAGTTGCGGCGCACGCTGCCCCCCAGCACCATGACTTCCACCCCGTCGTTTCCCGAAAGCTCATAGGCAATGTTCAGCGCGTTGGTCATCACCACCAGATCGCGCCGCCCCTTCAGGAACGGCACAATCTGCGCGGTGGTTGAACCGGAATCGAGGATCAGCGCCTCGCCGTCGCGCACATAGCCGGCCGCCGCGTTGGCGATCAGCGTTTTGACATCGCGATTCAACCGCCCTTTGTCCCGCAGCGGCCGATCGAAAGCGAATTGCTGATTGAGCATTGCGCCGCCGTAAGCGCGCAGCGCACACCCTTTTCGTTCCAGAAAGCGCAGATCGTTGCGGATCGTCACCGTGGATACCGCAAACTGTTTGCTGAGCTGCTCCACGCGCACGCTGCCGTGCTCGCATAACAGATCGATGATGTGTTCACGTCGCTTTGCGGTATTCACTGGCATGAGCTGCGGTCCTCAGGTTTCCGGCATCGCCGGGGAGAAGATGGCTTTCGCTCTACTGCGCTGGCATTACAGCAAAGCGAAAGCAATGAAATTGTGATCGGGCTTACAGCCCCGTTTTAGCAAAAAAACCGCCAAAAAACCTTTCGAATCGAAACGAATCGAAAAGCCCAAAAATGGAATGGGAGAAAAATGAAATGCCATGACGAGCATGAGCGCCGGAGAGCAGCCGCACCGGCGGCGGCAGAAGTGAAAGCGCTGCAGACCCCGCCCTGCGCCATGACTTTTAGTTCGCTAAGTGACCAGGATCACATAATGGCAATTATCCTGCGGCCGGCAGGGGTTAACCGCCATCATCCCGCCGGCCCGTCCCCTTGTCAGCGTGAGCCATCTTCCCTACACTTGCGATCGGATACCGCCAATTTGTCGGTACGTAAGCGTTAACGTCAATCAACGCATCACGCCATGCAGCACTGATTGACTGCATGCCCTGGTGCGAGGAACCCATGCCGCAACCCGCTTCATCCCCATCGTCCACCGCGACCCCGCGTCGCCGTTTACACCGCCCTGCCCTGCTGATCGTCGGCATTATGCTGATCGCGGCCAACCTGCGCGCCGCCCTGACCAGCGTCGGCCCACTGTTGGAGCAGATCCAGCAACAGCTGGCGTTGTCCGCCACCGCCGCCGGCCTGATCAACTCGTTGCCGCTGATCCTGTTCGCCGTTCTCTCGCCATTGACTCCGGCGCTGGCGAAACGCATCGGCATCGAGCGCACCCTGGGCCTCGCCCTCGCGCTGCTGGTCTGCGGCATCGCACTACGTTCCCTGCCGCAAGACGCCATGCTCTGGCCGGGCAGCATCCTGATCGGCGCCGCCATTGCCTTCGCCAACGTGGTGCTGCCAACGCTGGTGAAAAGAGATTTTCCTCATCGCGCCGCCGCGATGATAGCGGCCTATGCAGCGGTGATGTCACTGGTCGCCGCCATCGCCTCCGGTCTGGCGGTACCGCTGGCTTCCCTGGCCGATCTCGGCTGGCGCTTCTCCTTGCTGTGCTGGGGATTACCTGCGCTGTTGGCGCTGTTGATCTGGTTGCCGCAGCTGCGGCGCACAGCCATACCCACAGCCAAAGAGCCACAATCGGCAGAGCCGCAACGTTATCGCTCTCCCTGGGGCAGCGCGCTGGGCTGGCAAGTGGCGATGTTCATGGGGCTGCAATCGATCGCCTTCTACACCATTATCGGCTGGTTCAGCGCCTTTGCCGTCAGCCACGGCGCCTCAGCCCAGCAGGCGGGCTTCGAGCTGTTCGTTTATCAGGTGGTGGCGATCGTCGCCAACTTTGTCATGGTGGTGATTTTGCCGCGGGCGCGCGATCAGCGGGCGATAGCGCTGGGCAGTTCTCTGCTGATCTTTATCGGCGTCGGGGGATTATTGGTGCAACCCGCCAGTTCACTGGTGTGGCTGACGTTTGCCGGGTTGGGAGCGGGGAGTTCGCTGGTGCTGGCGCTGTCGTTCTTTGGATTGCGCAGTCAGCATCATCATCAGGCGACGCTGCTGTCGGGTATGGCACAATCCGTCGGTTATCTGTTGGCGGCGCTGGGGCCCACCCTATTCGGCCTGCTGCACGATCTGACGGAAGGCTGGCGCTTGCCGCTGATCGCCCTGCTGTGCCTGACCGTCTTGCAAATGCTGTTCGGCGCGTTGGCCGGCCGCAGCCGCGTAATCAGCTAACGCTTCGGCGTGATGGGGGCCGCGCCGCCTCAGAGTCCGTATCCTGCCATAAGTCTTCAATAAAGGCGCGCTGCTCATCGCTCAGCACCCATGACGGCGGAATTTTGGACTGCGCGCGACGCTGAGCGCTCTCACGGTTTTTAGCCTGCTTTTTGTTCACGAATCGCCTTCCTGCTTAACCTGCTAACTCAGTAACCAGTAAATCACGGTGGCGGTTAACAGCCAGAATAGCCCGCTACCGATAAACACACACAGCCATGCTCTACGTTTGATATCAGATCCATCCTTGCTCACCACAGCGCCCTCAACCAATAGATTAAACCATTCAAACACCAATTATCGATCTGTTTTAACGATCGATAAAGTCGTTTTTTCCTATGGAAATTTAAAAAAATGCTGCTACCCATAGGTCTGCATTGCCGAATCAGCCACAACGGCACCGTGGATATCACTGTTATCGGCAGGCGAGAACGTGTTTTGATAGGCGAACGAATGCGCAGTGTGCCACACCTTTAAAGGTCAAAATTAAACCACCGGTAAATAATTCAAACATCAATTATTTGACTGGTCGTAAGCCAAATCGGCAGCAGACAGCATTGGAGGAGCGAGAGAAAATGAAGCGACGCACTGAAATAATGCGCGGGAGAAGCGCCGGCCCGTTTTGGTCTGGCACGGGCCGGCGTAAGTTAACCGATTCTGCTGACGGAATCCCGGCTGGCGTGTTCACGCTCGCTGCCGGTCAACTCGCGTAAATGGCCTGAGCGCATCTCCAGCAACCGATCGGCGTGTTCGAAATAGTGATCGTCATGGCTGATGGCGAACACCGTTTTGCCTAACGCGCGCAGCGCCGGCAACAGTTCGCGATAGAAAATGCGCCGGAACTGCGGATCCTGATCAGCGGCCCATTCATCCAACAGCAAAATATCGCGTTGTTCCGCCACCGCCAGCAACAGGGCCAGACGTTTGCGCTGCCCCTGCGACAGTTGCGGGTTGGTCACTCTGGCGCCGTCGAACTGCAATTTGCTTTTCATATTCAACCGTTCAAGCCAATGCGCGACCAGCGCCGCATCAGGTTCGCCGCCTTCCGGTCCTTGTAAACGATCGAACTGATGAAAATCGGTGAAAATCGCTGAAAACAGCCGGCGATAGTCCGGCATATCCGCCGCGGTCTGTGCGACACCATCCAGAACGATGTGCCCGCTTACCGGCCGATACAATCCGGTCAACAGCATCGCCAGCGTTGACTTGCCGCTGCCGTTGCCGCCGATAAGAAACACCAGCTCACCGCGCCGCAGCGTCAGATTAAGCGGCCCGACGGTAAAACCGGGCTGTTGTTCCGCATCTGCATAGTGAAAAACCACGTCGCGCAGCTCCAGCGTCTGCCAGGAACGGCCAACGGCGGCTGGAAACCCCGGCTGATACTCGGCCAGACGCAGCGCTTTCAGCTTGTTGAAGGCCACTTCGGCGCCGACCAGCGTCGGAAACGCCCCCACGGCCTGCAGTAAGGGCGTGCGCAAGAACAGCAGCGTCAGCGAGTAGGTCGCGGCCACCGTCGAGTCCGCCCATCCCAAACTGTTGGCCATAAAGAACACCAGCCCGATCGCCCCTAACATCATGATGTTTGACCAGTTGAGCGCACTCAAATGGAAGGTATCGGCGCGAATGATATGGTAGCGATAGGCTTGCGCGTCGGGCTGATAGGCCTGCTCGTATAACGCCTGCGCCCGTTTGCGGTTCAACGTCAGTTCCTTACGGCCGTCAATCACCGATTCATAACGATGATAGAGACGCTCTTCTGACTCGCGCAAACTGGCCATATGGCGATAAACCCGTGACACCAGGCAGCCGCTACCCACCACGGTCACCGCCACCCAAACCGCCGTGACCGCCAGCATTTTCGGCGATAACCACCCCAGATAGGCCGCTGCCCCCAGGGTCAAAATCACCCCTTGCACCAATTCGGGCAAGCGCACGAAGGCGATGGTGATATTGCGGATGTCACTGGACAGACTAGCCAGCAATGAGGCGCTGCCTAACTGTTCGAGGCGCTCGATCTCGGTATCCAGAATGCGCTTCACCAGTTGCCCACGCAATCGATAGACGAAGTAATGGCCCAATGTGGTCAGCGCCAGTTGCGAACCCAACGTGACCGCTATCAACAATGCCAGCAGGGCGAGAAACATCGGCAACACGGCCAATGGGTTGCCGCTGGCGTCCATCAGATATTGATTGATAAAAGCAATGATACCGATGCCTAAACCGGCGCTGGCCATGGTCAATGCCATAACCGCCAGAAATGGCCAACGATACTGCCGATAAACCACCCGTAGCAGTTCCATGAACAAACCTCTGAAATCGCGATCTGGCAGGCATTGTAAGCGGCGCGAGAATGAGATCAAGACGAATTCTCATCACAGCTTATCAAGCACTGGTCGGGGGAGAGGCGTTGCCGCCTGCCGGCGGCCAATTCGCAGCATGGTTCACTCTGGGCGCTAAATATTCGCCAATTAAATAAGCCGCTAAAAAAATAGATCTATAAAATCAAAATTCATTCACTAAAAAAATAACAAAAAGAAAAAGATAAAATAAACCCATGCATTAGCAAATAAAATTATTTATTTCCTTTGCCGCCTATTATGTTCCAATGCTTTAATAAAACTTCATGATGGAAATCGCCAGTACCAGATACGCAGGAAAGGAAAATGAAAAAAAGGAAATTCCTTAGCCAGATTGAAATTGAACAACTGATTGCCGCCGTGCATGAGGGTAAAAATAGCATTCGAGATCGTTGTTTACTATTAATGTGCTTCATTCACGGCTTGCGGGTGAGCGAACTGCGATCATTACGCCTGCAAGATATTGATCTTACCTCCCATCGGATCCATATATCTCGGCTAAAGAACGGTTTTTCCGTTCAACACCCCATTCAGCCGCGAGAACGACAGGCGCTGTTAAACTGGCTGGCCCAGCGGGCGAACTATCCTGACGCCAATTCCCCATGGTTATTTCTGTCGCGCCACGGCGGGCAAATTTCACGTCAGCAACTGTATCGCCTAATGAGAATGTACGGTGAAATGGCCGGCATTAGCGTTCAGGTTCATCCTCACATGCTGCGACACTCCTGCGGTTACGCGCTTGCAGATAACGGGGTCGATACGCGCTTGATTCAGGATTATTTAGGGCACAAAAATATCCAGAATACGGTGATCTACACCGCAACCAATGTAGAGCGATTCCGCACGATCAGCATTTAATCTTACGATGGAAATAACGATGCAGGCGCTCATCTTCTTTTAACATGCGCATCGAGTAAGGTAAAAATATCGGATGGGAAAATGCAGCCCGGCACGCCAACAACGGTCTAATTCAGCACTATTCCAACGCCGAGCTGCTTTCATCCACCCGCCCAGGGGAACACTTGTTTGATTGTTTTTTCAACGCCTATGCTACCTGCTTATACCCTGTCATTAACGATTAAGTCCCCTTTGACCACTTCCCGCCAAATTGTCGCGTAATATTGCCGTGCAATGAAAATAGTTCGCTGTCATTCTTCACCTGCAGTTTGCGCATGGCGCTGCATTTATGCGCGCTGATCGTCTTGATGCTGCGGCGTTGCAATTCGGCAATTTGCCGCAGGCTCATGCCGTTGAACAAAAAGGCCAACACATCAGTCTCGCAGCGAGTCAGCTTCCGAGTGGCCACCTCATCTGCGCTAACCGAGGGGGCCAGAAAAGTCCCTATCTGTGGGCTCAACACTCGCTCCCCAAGCAAGACCCGATTAAAAAACTCCGCCACCAGCGGTAAAGCGTCATCTCTGGCGACGATGCTGACATTGGGCTGAGGCAACAATCGCCCTAACTCTTCTGCATTACGGCAACGGGTATAGGCAATCACCCGTAATTCGGGCAGTTGCGTGCACAGGGCCAGCAACGCTTCCCTGCCCTTAGCGGGCGTCTCATCTTCACCGTCCAGTTCGGTAATCAGCACGTCGGCCTGCTGATAGACCACGCTATCCACCACCGCACGTACGCTGGTTTCCTTTACGACGACTTTTACCTGGGTTGGCAGCGTTTTTAAAAAACTGGCCAACCCTTCCAGCGTCAATGGACATCTGTCCATTAATGCTATGTTCAGCGGTTGCTGACGCCATAAATGCATAATCTGCTCCTATGCTTGCTTGCCCACGAGACCTCGTGCGCTTGCCTAGCGAACCAAGGATGAACCTTGCGCAGCCATCCATTTCCCCTGAAGATACAGTTCCCCATCGCTGTGAAACCCCAGCTTCAACATCGCATTGCGTTTATGGGTGCTGACGGTGCGGATATCACGGCACATGGTCAGCGCCACGCTGGTCACGCTCTTACCGGAAAACAGTTGGGTCAACACATCCAGTTCCTTCGCCGTCAGCGGTTTATCGGCGCCAGCCTCATGCAATTGACGTTGGCGTACCCGGTGGCTGAAGCTGCAACTGCCTGTCAGGACTTGCTGAACACAGTGGGTCAATGCAATAGCCGGTTCCTGCTTCAGCATCAGGCCGCGAATACCGGAAGCGATGAGCTGCCGCAACAGCCTCGGTTCATCCAATGCCGTACAGATGACAATCGCGGTGTCCGGCGAGTTTTCCCGCACCTCAGCGATCAGCTTGAATCCCTCCAATACCGACTCTGATTGACCACACAGCTCCATCACCAATAAACGATGCGGATGCTCAGTCAATAAGGCTCTCAGTTCCACCAGATTTGCCACCTGCCGAATGTTGCCAGGTTGGAGACCACAGGATTCAATCAACCGGTTTCTCATCCCCAGAGCCGTCATGGCGCAGGGTTCCATGACAGCCACGGCACCCGCCGCTTCATTGCCCACCGCCAAGGCCATTCCATTGGGATAATTGATTTTCATATCATCACCTTAACTCTGTCGTTAACCTTCCGCCCACGCCGGTCCTTTTGTCCCATTGCCTACTGATAGACAAAAGTGACCTGCAGAGCGCCGTCTATTGAACCTGGCGTCGATCCGCCATGGGTGCTGTATGCCCGCGCACGTAAATCGAATCTGGCATTATTCGTCGCGCGATCCACCAGTTGCGTCATGCTCTTGCCATTGCCCAGGTTGGCCCCTTGGCTATTCTGCAACTCAATTTGCACCCGACGAGAGCCGCCGTTGCTCTTGTACAAGCTGGCGCTTTCCTCGGCGGGCGTCCCGCTGAAGGTCGCGACGACAGAGGTGGTGGTGCTTGTGCAGTTTTTTAACGTCAGAGGAAACTCTATCCAGGGGCTGAAAGCCCCGGACGTCGCCAGGGTAGCAGCGGAAATATCGTCTCCCAAATTGACGGACACAGTGCCGTTCGCACCGTCGATTTCGCAGGGGGCGGCTTTAATGTTGCCGCTAATCACTATTTTCGATACCGCGTGCGCCGCCGGTACGGTCAAAAGCAACGCGCCGGTCAGCGCCAGGTTGCAGCCAAAACGATTACACATTTTCACCATAATCTGCTCCTTGTCGTTAAACGCAGGGGCCTGTCAGCCCGCTGCCGTTGAAATATCCGTTTATTGGATTTCGGCCTGAATGGTCGCCGTGGCATTGAACTGCCCCACTGAAGGGGCTTGCCCGGTGGTATTGATCGGATATACGCTGATCCGCGAACTGCCGCTTTGGTCGGGATAGTGGAAGTTATCGATGGGCAAGCGCCCGCTCTGCGGCCGAATCACATTGCCCTGCATATCCTTAATCATCACGCCGATATCGCGGTTGCTGGTCTTCAGCGCCTCCGGCATGTTGCCGTCGGCCTCGCCGCGAAATGACAGACTGACTTTGACGCCCTCGGAAATATTGCGACAAGAGAGCGTCAGCGTTCTCTCTTCCGGTGTGAAACGAGGTGGCATCGCGCCTTTCGTTTGGAAATGGGTGCTGACGATATCGCCAAAGTCGACCACCACCGTCTGGGGACTGATCTCGCAACTCTGCGGCACGGTGACGGTACCGCTCATAGAGATGGTGGAAACCGGCGTATCGCTTTTCACGCCACTCACTACCGATACATACGTTTCCACCAGTCGGGTATTCGGGATCGCCGTCACGCCAACGAAGGGCCGACGGAAATACAGGTGAATGCGCCCACGCGCGCCGCTGTTGTAGGGCGAACGGGCACAGGATTCATCATCGCCATCCATGCTGGTCTTACGGTTAGTCTCATTGGTAAAGGGTGCAGCAAGGTATTCATTGCGCTGCCCCGCCACGAAGACCTCGCTGGCGACGCCCAGATATTCGTTCAACGCGTAATACGTCAATCCGCCCTCCTGAAATACCGGGTTGGTCAACAGCATTTTGGCGGTGATGTAAGAAGCCGTGCGAGCGGTACATTCGCATTTCACATAATACGAACCGGGCAAGTTCCATGCGTTCTTATCCGCGTTCTTGATAATCCGCCCCGTCACGTTTTGCGATGGGTCGCTTAAGCTTGGGGAAAAGGCAAATGAAAAGCCGTGCGTTCCTGATATCGGCGTACACTGCCCTGGCGCCGCCTGCGCCTGCTGTACAGCCAGTATTGCGCACGCCAGCAGCCCACCGGCGATCGCCCTGCGTTGAATCGATATTCCTGTCGCCATTGTCTGCACCTTATAAACACAGTCCGTTAACGAGACGTATTCCGCCGCTCTCTGGCTGATTAGCCAATTGATAGTTAGCCTGACACTGCTGAGCCGCGTCATTGCCCCACTTAACCTGCAGCCGGCCACTCTCCGCCATGCCGGCCAAATAAACCTGCCCGCCGTCACCGACAATGCCGGCATTATCAGAGGGGCTATTGAGATTGCTGACGGTGGCGCCGAACGGCACCGGATTGCCACTGCGCGTCAGTAATGTCAGCAACACGCGGGCACCGACATCCGGATTGAAGCTGGCACGCACCACGGCGCCACGGGTTGGGATCACCGTTTGACTGCTCAAGGTCATATCGACATCCTCGGCGAAAGACTCGCCGTCCAGGCCGACGATATTGCGCCGATAAGGCGTCAGGTAAGGCACAACCGCATAGCCGCGCCAGTCGGTGCTGACCCCGGTCTGGTTCAAAACATCCACCCCTGAAGCGCCGGGCGCCTGCACTAATGCCACCGTATCGCCCAGCGGCTGCGACAGCGTGACGCCGTTTTGGTGCACCAGAACACCGCCCTGCACGCCGTAGCTCACCTGTTGGCGATGGCGATCGTAGCCATACCCCAGGTTCCACTCGGCGAGGGCGCCTTTGTAGTCCGCCTGAATATTGCCGTTCGCCCCCACGCCCCTGCCGGTGTAGCCCTGGCTGATGCTGTAGTTCAGGTTGTTGCCCGGCAAAGCGATGCCGCTCAACCCAAGATTGTTGCTGGTGGCGCCGTTGCGGCTGGCGTTCATGTTGTAGGTGGCGTAGCTGCCAGGCAGCCATTTGCTGAGCGGCACGCTGACGTTGAAGGCCACGATATGGTCGCGAATATTGCTGCGGTTGCCGTTGTTGTCATACCCGTTCTGGCTGAAGGTGTAATTCAGTCCGTAACTGACAGCTTCCCAACTGTTGTTGTAGCTGAGGCTGACCGACTGCGAACGACGATTGTCATTCCAGTAGTCTTCGTTAAACAGGCTGAGCGACAGCGTTCCCCCCAGATCCCACAGGCTCTGGCTCATCGTCAACTCGGCACGGCTCTTTTTGTGATCGTTATAGATCGCGCTGTTGCCGCCGTAGCTCTCCAGCGCCTCTTGCAGGTTATAAAAACCACGCGTGGAATAGCGGTAGCTGGCCAAGCTGAAGTTAGTGCCGGTTTCAATGAAGTTTTTGCCGTAACGCAGGCGCCATGATTGCCCTTGCTCTTTCGGCCGAGTTTCCTGCTTGGTCCATGCCTGAGTGACATCAGCGGACAGCGCCCCCACCGCCCCCATGTTCTGCCCCCACCCCAGCGCCAGAGACTGGTACTTACTGGCTGCTTGCACGCCGCCGTACAACGTGGCCCCCCACGGCAAACCGTAGATGCCGGTGGCCTGGCTGAACGGACGTTCATCAACGCCGCCGCTGTATGAACGGTATTTCCCGCTGGTCAGGCTGTATTTGAAACGCCCTTCACGCTGCAATACCGGCACCACGGCATAAGGCACCACGAAATGTTGCTCCTGCCCGTCAGCCTCGCGCACGCTGACGTTCAGATCGCCGCTGCCGCCCGTGGGGTACAGATCGGTAATTTCAAACGCACCCGGCGGCACATAACTTTGATAAATCACGTAGCCGTTTTGCCGGATCACGATTTGCGCGTTAGTGCGCGCAATCCCGCGCACCACCGGCGAGTAGCCCTTCATACTGTCCGGCAGAATGTCATCTTCAGAAGCCAATTGCCCGCCGCGGAACTGTACGCTGTCGAACACCTCGCTGGACGTTGTGCTGTCGCCCAGAGTCAGGCGGCTTTGCAACGCAACAATATCGCGCTGCAGATAGGTATTGATTGAACGCCAGGATGAAGCGCCGCCGGTGTAGTGATTCCAGATGGAATAGTTACGCAAACGCCAGGCGCCCCAGTTGATGCCCGAGCGCAAATTGAGGTAATAGTTATTGTTGTTCTGCCGTTCGCTGCCGCGTGTTTGGCTATTGGCGCCGCTGAAGTTGTAATTGACCAACAGCGCCGGTATGCCGGAGTCCCATTTATCCGGAGAAACATAATCGCGCGCATTTAAGTTCAATGCCGCTTGCGGAATGCTCAGATTCAATCTCAGCTGATTAAACTGGAACACCGTCGAAGCCTGAGGAATGGCCTGCGCCAGATTGACGCAGCGCTCCTCCGCCGCAATCGCCGGTAACATGGAGACTCTCACCCCCAATTCGGCCAATTTTTCCGCGCTGAAACAAGGCTGCAGCGCTTGCTTTCCGCCAGCCGTCGGCATCAGCCGGAACTCGACGTCGAGACTGTCAACCTGTTCGCCGTTAAGGTAAAGATCGACCCGATAAGTGCCGGGCGCCTGGCTGTTGTTTTCCTCAAATACGGAGAGATCGGCGCCGCGCAGCGCCGGGTTGTCAATCTCTAACAGCGCCGGGTTGAAGTAATCACGCGCATGCGCCGCACCGATTGGATAAAGCAGCGCCACCTGGCAAGACATCAAACCGGCCAAAATCGATCGTGTCCCTGGTAAACCAATGCTATTCGGGTTATTCATCCTTTTAACTCCCTGTCCCGATTGGCTCAGCCGCCTAAAATTCAGGTAAGCCGAACGCCGGCCCCAGCGTTACTCCGGGGCCAAAAAACACGTATCGCGGCCCGGTTATAACGTGCCGGTATAGGTCTGGCCGGTTCCGCCATAGTCGTTGATGATTTGCCAGCTCAGGCTGCCTCCCCCACCCTGCGCCGTCGGTAACGGAAAACTGGCGGTAGCTTGCGGCGCAACCATGGTGTTGCCGGTAATGGCACTGCCGTTCAGCTTCAAATTAAAAAAGGTGAGGTAATAGGGTGAAGGGTTGGTCACCTGCAGCCGATCGCCGCTGCGCCGCCACGTTACTTTGCCGGCCGCTTCTTCCGGATTACCGGCCAGCCCCTGGGGACGATAAATCAGCTTGATGCGGGTCTTGATCGCAATTTGCAGCGTGTTTTCTTTCTTTTCTACCGAAGGAATAGACTTCACATTCAGCCAATACAGCGATTCTCTGTCCGTCGGCAAATTGCCGCCCGCACGCACTACGCGTAGCAGGTTATTTTGGCCGCCGTCCAAGCGAAACAACGGTGGGGTGATGATAAACGGCGCTTTAGCGCTTTCCCCCTCTTGAGCATCGACCCAGGATTGGATCAAATAAGGCACCGCATCCGGATTATTGATATTCAGAGCGGACTCTTTTTTACCTCCGTCGTATATCAGCCGTGTCCCGCCCACGATCACGCCGGCCTGAGCCGGAGCCCAAAGCGCCATCAATAACGCTGCCGTCAGCGCAAAATATCCCGCTTTCATTTTGTTATCTTCCCCGATGAATAAAGAGCCAGAGACACAGCCTCTGGCCCATTTTTCTAACGCTCACGCCGATATAACGGCGTGAATTTACTGATAGACAATAGTGAAGTTGGCGGTGGCGTTCGCGCTACCGACGGAAACGGTATCGTAAGCGTAATAACGCGCCACAAAGCCCAGAACGTTGTCTTTGTTCTCTGCCAGCGTATATACGCGGGAATCGTTGCCGATATTGAGCACATTGCTGGCATCATCCAGCAACTGTACGCCAACGCCACCAGCAACATCGGCGGCGTCAGTCAGCTTCAACAGCCCGGACTGGCCCTGAACTTGAGTGCCGTCAAAACGCACGGTGGCGCCGGTGACAGTCGCCGGGCAGTTTTTTAACACCAGGTTGAATGCCTTGGCACCTGCAGTATTAGATTGAATAAACGCATCTTTGGCGATCTTACCCAGAGCGACCTGCTTGTTTTGGGAGTCCGGATCGACGGTGCACGACTGATCGGTGATGCTACCGGTGATATTCAGCTTGCCATCAGCGGCAAATACGGAGGTGGTAAATGCAGACGCGGTCAAAACAGCTACAGCCAGCAGATTCTTTTTCATCCTACTTTCCTTAAAATTATGCAAAATATGCATGGTTTTATTTCCGACATATCCTTAATGTCATTCCCTTTTATTTAGTTCCACGAAGAGCAAATACCCTTTACCAAACTTATTGATGGCCTAAGGCTTATTCACCCAAACGATTCATTTTGAACTAAAGTGACTCCTTTGGTTTTTAAAACCAAAAAACAAATAAAAGATAGAATTTAAAGCCAAATAGAAAACAAAATAACCTCAAATCAGACCAAAAAACCAAGGAATTGGCCGATTGATTTAAAATGACTTTTCTTTGATTAGGATTTTGCTTAGATGGCTGGAGTGCGGAAGAAATGAAACATGAACACAACGCTATGTTTTTAAAAAATATTTTCCTTTGTCAGGCAAAGTGAGCGTAGGAATATTGACATTGTTTTTACGCGTCCTTACAGTATGTTTCAGTTTAGTTCAAAGTGACTCCTTGCCGTTACTCTATTAAATCGCGCTTACCAAATTTCTTTGAAGCGCTGTGCATTACTGGCGGTATAAATCACCGTATTCTGAATATTTCGGTGCCCGAGGTAATCCTGAATTAATCGGGTATCGATACCTCGGTCCGCCAACGCAAATCCGCAACCATGCCGCAGCATATGCGGATGGGCGTTAATCTCCAGTTTCGCCACCTTACTGTAATGACGAAGCAGGCCGTAAATACGTTGGCGCGACAAACGCCCGCCCCGATTGGAAAGAAATAACCATTCCTGATCGGCCCAACGGTGTTGCCGGCGTTTATCCAGCCAACGCCGCAAACATTGCCTTTCTCGCAGATAAAGCGGATGCACCGTGGAAAAACCATTCTTCAAGCGATGAACATAAATGTTGCCGCCTTCCAGATCGATATCCGACAAACGCCATCCCCCAATTTCACTGGCGCGGCAACCATGAATAAAACACATATAAATCAGACAATAATCGCGTTCTGGATTCTTTCCATGCAGCGTGACCTCAAGCAGTCTCTCCACTTCAGAAGGCGTCAGATGTTTACGATTAGACATACAACCTCTATTACTTTGATCGGAAAAATGTGGCTGTCATTTTCCTTTTACATCACCACAATGGACACTCAGGGTTTCCCCTGGCTATGGATAGGTTCCTGCATCCAGCGCGGAGTATAACGGATTTGCCAAACGCGAACAGTGTACAGGGATTAATCCCCCCTTCAGCGCCTCCCTTGAGGCCCCCTCATTAATGAAAACCGCAGCTCAACTGCCACCATCACAAATAATAAGGACGGCATACTTCCCGATTCACTTTAGTTTGCGTTAATACTTCCATTTCACACATGCGCTGAAATTGGCAAACAAACCGACAAAACAAAGAAAAATCCTAATAAAATCGCGAGGCGCCATGGGTTTCAAAGCGTTATACGGCTCGTAAAAAAACGAAATAAATCCGCCGGCGCGAACGTATCTTAAGCAAACCGATAAGTTTTAATCTTTATGTGAATCGATAAGAGGAAAAATCAGGGCAGGAGGAAATAAAGTCACGATGGGGAATAACCCAGGCCTGACCGCATCACACGGCCGCCTGGGGGGAGAATTATTGACTGGTCATAACGTGACACAGCTCGCCAAGGGTCAGGTCAGGCCGTTCGATAAACATTTCCGCATTGAGCGTAATGCCGAACTCACGCCTAACCAGCAGCATCAACTCCATATAATCCAGGCTGTCCAACCCTAACTGTTGCAGCGGCATATCGGCCGACAGCAGCGTTCTGTCCAATCCTTTGGCTTCATACAACAGGCCGCAAATCGCCTCATACAATCGATGATACTTTTCCATAGGCCCTACCGTTATTCATTGTGATAACCAAATACCAGCGCCGCATTGGCGCCGCCGAAACCGAAGTTGAGACTCATGACATTGCGCAAACGACCGCGACGATGCCCCTCGCGAATATAATCAAGATCGCATTCGGGATCGCTCTCGTGCAAATGGCAGGTTGCCGGCATCATTTGCTGCTGCAATGCCTGTAGGCAGACGATCGCCTCAAAGCTGCCGGATGCAGCGAGCAAGTGCCCGGTATAGGATTTCGTGCTGGAAATCGGCGTGCGATAAGCATCGCGCCCCAGCGCCGCCTTGATCGCAACGGTTTCGTTCACATCGCTTTGCGCCGTCGACGTGCCATGCGCATTGATATAGTCGATTTCATGATTGCCTAGCCCCGCCTGTTCCAGAGCCCATCGAATGGTTTTCACCTTGGCCTGCGGATCCTCCGCCGGTGCGGTGAGGTCAAAAGCGTCTGAAAAGTTGCCGTATCCCTTGACCTCCCCCAGTATTGTCGCGCCGCGCGCTAAAGCCGCCTCTCGCTCCTCAAGACACAACACGGCGGCCCCTTCCGCCAACACGAAGCCACTGCGCTCCCGGCTGAACGGGCAACTGGCCTTGGTGATATCCTTTTGCTCCCGACTCAGCAAACGCAACGCGTCGATGTTCCATATCGCGCCATTGCCGCTCAGTGATTCCGACGCGCCGGCCAACATCATTGAAGCGCGGCCGCTGCGGATCACCTCAAACGCATCGCCAATCGCGATGCCGCCGGTCGCACAGGCCGCCGCCGGCGAACTTTGATAGCCCCGTAACTGCCAATGTTGGCCGCATATGGCGGTCGCAATATTGGGCATTGCGTGAAAACAGCCAAACAGCTGCCCCATGCCGGATTGCAGATAGTCCGCATTGTTTTGCATGATCTCATCCTGGCCGCCCCAGCCGCTGCCGATAATCACCCCGCAGTCCAACGACGAATAAAAATGCCCGGGCCTCACGTGGCCAGATGAAAACGCCATGTCGATCGCCTCCGAGGCGGCGGCCAGCGCCAGCCTGGCGAATCTGGGCAGCCGGCGGCTTACCCGCGCGGCAACGTCTTCCAACGCCGGTTCGGCCTCCAGCAAAGCAAAAAAGCGCGCGTGGATCCCCGCCGCCGATTTATCGTGATAGCGATAGGCCAAACGGTTGGCCATGATCGCCTGCCAGTTTTGCTGCGCGTTGCCACCCAGCGCGGTGACGGCGCCGTAACCGGTGACCACCACGCGTCTTGTATTCCGTTCTTTGTCCATGCTTACTCCCCTTGCCCGGATGCGAAAGCCTCGTTGCCGCCCAGCGCCAGCCAGAGCTGCATCGTGGCGTTCAGGTAGCGATATTGCAGTGCCGACAGTGAATTCTCGCTGGCTAACACCGCCTCTTGCGCGTCCAGCAACGTTTGCAGCGCGACGGAACCGGCCTGATATTGATGGCGGGCCAATGCCACGGCTTGTCGCCCCATCGCCAGATGCCGCTGCTGATTGCCGATTTGCCGCTGCGCTTCCAGACGTTCCCGCATGGCGCTGTCTACCTCAGACAGCGCGCGGTAAACCGTATCGCGAAATTGAATCTCCGCGCGCTGCGCCTGCAACGCCGCTTTGTCGCTGGACAAGCGCATCTTGCGCCACTCGATGAACGGCAGCGTCAACGTCGCGCCCAGCGAGCGCGAAGGTTCACTGAACCATTGGCGGAAAAGCCCGCTGCCGGCATCCAGTGCGGCATCCAGACTCAGCGCCGGATAAAAACGCAATGTAGCGGCCTCCGCACCGGCCAGCGCCGCCCGCAGGCGCCGCTCCGCCGCCTGCACATCCGGCCGTCGCGCCATCACCGCCGCCGGCAGACGTGGCGCAATGGGCACCTCGTTGATCGGTAGCGCTCGCCTTTCGCTGTATCGCAGCAAGGGTGAACGGCCGAACAACAGCGCCAGCGAGTTGCGAGCGTCTTCCCGCTGCCGTGCCAGTTCATCCCGTTGATTCTCCCGCGCCAATAGGTTTTGCTCCGCCTGCAACAACTCGAATCGGCCGACGTCGCCGGCGGTGTGACGTGCCGCCACCAGCCGTACAGTCTCACGCGCGAACGCCACCGCCTGTTGCTGATGGGTGACTTGCTGATTCAAATCGGCGATCTGCCAATACCCGCGAGCGGTAACGCCGATCAAAGTCAACGCGGTATTGCGCCGATCCAACTCCGAAGCGACGGCCAGCCACTGAGCCTGCTCGCGAATGCGCGCCAGCTTGCCCCATAAATCCAGTTCATAACTCAGTGACAGCCCTGCGCGGTAACTTTCTTGCGGCCGCGCCGCGCCGCGCAATGCCTTGGTATTGCGGCCACTCAGGCTGGCGGCCAGGTCGGGGGTCGCATTGCCGGCTACCAACCCGGCCTCCAACATCGCCTCACGCCACTGCAATCCAGCCAGCGCCAGATCCTGATTCGCGATGAGCACGCCATCGATCAGCGAGGAAAGCTGCGGATCATTGAAGTTTTCCCACCAGGCGACGCCTGCCCGCAATGAACCGGAACGTTCATCGACCACGCGCCACTGCTGCGGCAACGACGGTGGCGCCGTGGCGTCGATCGGCCGCCCTCCGCAAGCGCTCAAAGACAGCATGACCAGTCCATAAATCAAAAGTCGGTTCATTCTCGCGCCAACGCCTCCACCGGCTGCAGGCGCGCGGCGGCACGGGCTGGAAAGAAGCCGAACCCGACGCCGATCAACGCCGAGAACCCGCAGGCCAGCAGCAATGGCGGCCAGGTAAAGATCATCGTCACCTGCGGCGCCAAGCTGCTCAGAATCCCTTTAACCAGCGCGGCGCAGGCGATCCCCAACACGCCTCCCAGGCTGCAGATCACCACCGCCTCAATCAAAAATTGCCGCATAATGTCTTTCTCAGCGGCGCCCACCGCCAATCGAATACCGATCTCATGGGTTCGTTCCGTCACCGAAACCAACATGATGTTCATCACCCCCACCCCGCCGACCAGCAGCGAGATGGCGGCAATCGCGGTAATCAGCAATCGCATGGAGTCGGAGGCACGCTGAATGGATTGCGTCAGCTGATCGTCGGTCAGCGTGAAAAAATCCCGCCGGCCATGTTCTACGGTCAAACGCCGGGTCACATCCCGCCTTGCCGCTTCCAACGTCAATTTTTCATTCACTCGCATCACAATCGATTCCAGCGGCATATCGCCGGCGATGCGGCCAGTCAGGGAGGTATGGGGCAGCCAGGCAAGCGGTTGAGAACCGGCGTATTGGGCGCCGCGGCGCTGCGCGACGCCGATCACCCGATAAGGCACACCCGCGATCAGCAAAACCGCGCCCACCGGATCTTGCCGGGAAGAAAACAGAGCCTGTTGCAGCAAGGGATCGATCACCGCCACCGGTGCGCGGTCACTCAGATCCTGCGCAGTAAACAGGCCACCGGAAAGCAGCCGAATGCCCTGCGTGCGGAAATACCCTTCGCCGACGCCCATCACGGCGAGCGGCACCTGCTTGCCTTCGCGCACGGCCGACAGTTGAGTGCTGATGACCGGCGAAACGCTGTCGACATAAGGCAAGGCCGCCAGCAGCGCTGCATCCCGCGCACTCAGCGAACGCGCAAAATCGGGACGCGTTTTTTCCCATCCCAATCCGGGACGAATGTCCAACGTGCTGGAGCCGAGCTGGCTGATTTCCCTGAGGATGCTTTGGCGCGTGCCTTCACCGATGGCGATGGCGGAAACGACCGCCGCAATGCCGATGATGATGCCGAGCATCGATAATAATGCCCGGACCCGATGCCCTAATAATGCCCGCCAAGCCATGCCGAGCGCCTCTCGCAGCGCCGCCCAAGGGCTCATGCGTTTCAGCGGCGCAGCCAACGCCAGCGGCCTCTCGAACGCAAAACGCTGTCGGGCGGCATCGTGGCGACGATCCGCCACGATCTCGCCGTCGCCGATCTCAATGATCCGCTGCGCCTGCTCGGCGATCCGCCGATCGTGCGTCACGATGACCACGGTGTGTCCGACAGCGTTCAGCTCATACAAAATGGCCATCAGCGCCTGACCGCTGGCGCTATCCAACGCGCCGGTAGGTTCATCGGCCAAAATGATTTCCGCGCCGTTCATAAGAGCTCGGGCAATACTGACCCGCTGCTGCTGCCCACCGGAAAGCTGCGCCGGACGATGGCCACCGCGCTGCGCCAACCCGAGGCGAGCCAACAAATGTGCGGCCCGCAGGCGGCGCTCGGCGGCCGGCATGGCGGTATACAATGCAGGGATCGCCACGTTCTCACCGGCCGTCAGATAGGGCATCAGATGATAGCGCTGGAAAATAAAGCCGATATGCCGACTGCGGAGCCGCGCCAGGCGATTGCCGTCGGCTTGCCCAATCGCCACCCCGTTGATGTACACGTCCCCCTGAGAAGGCTTGTCCAGACAACCGATAATATTCATCAACGTCGATTTTCCGGAGCCGGAGGCGCCGACGATAGCGACCATTTCTCCCCGCTGAATGCTCAGGGAAACGCGTTTGAGGACCGTGATTTTCTGCTCTCCGGCTTGAAACTCGCGCGAAACGTTCTCCAAAACGATAATGGGATCCGTGCTAGCTGACATGCTCACCCTCCGTATCTGGCTGGTGTTCCAGCAGCACTTGCTCACCCACTCTCACGCCTTCCAACACTTCCGCATAGCGGCGATCGCGCTTCCCGATGCGCACGCTGCGCGCGACAACCCGCTGGCCTTCCAACACTCTGATCTGATAGCGCTCGCCATCCAGTGCCTCTCCCAATGCCGCCATCGGCAGCCGCACCACCCCCGTGGCGCGTTCGGTAATGATGAATACCTGCGCCGTCATCGCGGTGCGTAATCGACGTTCGCCGTTGGCGACGGCAAATACGCCGTTGTAATACACCGCCGCCGTTTGCTGGCTTGAATTTCTGCCCAGCGGATCGGCTTCCAGCGCTTCTGCCGGCGCTTGCTGTATCGCACCCATGACCCCCTCATATCGGCGGCGGGGATCGGCGGCGACATAAAACCACAGCGGCTGCCCCGCCCTCACCTGCAAGATGTCATTTTCCGATATGCGGGTATGCACCATCATCGTATCCACGTCTGCCATCACCAAAATGGTCGGTGCGCTTTGCGATGAGACGATGGTTTGCCCTTCCTGAGTGACGATACCCAGCACTTCGCCGTCGATAGGCGCGGTAATACGGGTAAAAGCCAGGTTGGCTCTCGCCGTTTCCTGCGCGACTTCGGCCTGAACGATCTGCGACTCGTTCACTTTCAACTGCGCCAGTTGCGCGTCGTGCTGCGCCTGCGCTTTTTCCAAATCGCTGGCCACGCCGGCACGATCTCGCGCCAACGCCCTTTGCCGCGTCAACTCCAGTTGGTACTGCTTGAGCTGCGCCTGACTCGCCAATTTCTGCGCCTGCGCGCTGCGTAATTCGGCCTGCGACTTGCGCAGTTCGTTAAGTTGCAACGTCGGATCTATCTCGGCCAACAGCTGGCCCTGAGCTACTCTGTCCCCCGGTTTGACATACAGTTTTTTCAGTTGGCCGTTGACCTGCGCGCCAACGTTCACCTGCCGGGCCGGTTTCAAAATGCCGGTAGCCAACACGCTTTTTTCGATGTCGCCGCGATCGACGCGCGCCGTCTGCGGCGGTGATACGTCAGGCGCCCGATTCAACCCTAACAGCCCGCCGGCCAGCCCCCCCAACACGATCGCCACCAGCGCCACACGCCGCCAGCGTTTCTTTCCGGGCACGTCACTCCACCTCAGCACAGTCATTCATCCTGGTGTCGACGGCGGCCAACAACCGGCCCTGCGACAAGTGCAGCACCCGATCAAACAACGGCAGCAGCCGCGGGTTATGCGTCACGGTCACCAGGGTTTTACCCTTCTCACGGCAATGCGCTACCAGAGCCGACATCACCGCCGCAGCGGTTTTTTCATCCAGATTCGCCGTCGGTTCATCCAGCACCAACACCGGACAACGGCTGTACATGGCACGCGCCAGCAACAGACGCTGCCGTTGCCCCAGCGACAGCCCGGCATGGCTCTCTCTCACCAGAGCGTTTACGCCTCCGGGCAGTTGCGCCACCGCATCCGCCAGCCCCAAACTGCATAGCGCCTGTTCCACTTGTCTCTGCTGGCCCGGCGCCGACGGGGCGAACAGCGTGACGTTTTGCAACACCGAGGCATTGAACAGAATGTCCTCCTGGCTTTGCAGGAAGAACAGCCGCTGCGCGGCGGCGTTAGCCAGCACGCGGCCATCCAGCGTCAGTTCCCCCCGCTGCGGCGTCAACAGACAGGCGAGCACCTTCAGCAAGGTGCTCTTGCCCGCGCCGGAACCGCCGCAGATGGCGATACACTCGCCCCGTTCCAGCGTCAGCGACAGGTCGCGCAAAACCGGTTGGCCGGCGTCGTACGCAAAGCTCACTCCCCGATACGCCAACTGCACATCAAAATGGTTCACGCTTTCGTCGCCAGACCCGGTACGCAGAGATACGGCAGGAAACAGATCCCGCGCGCGCTCATCGATCACGTGCAGTTGGTTTTTCTGCAGGACGGCAAAAAAGATCTTGCTGGTGTAAGAGGTAAAAATTTCGCGCAGAAAGCTGTAGGCGAAGAATGCCCCCAGACTGAGTTCGCCACCCTTTAGCAGCGGCAGCGCCAGCAGCATGAACACCACCATTTCCAGGCTGCCAATCAGTTGATAAATGCTGCCCTTGACCTGCTCATAGACTTTTTGCCGCTGCAGGCAGTTGAACAGCGAACGGGCATGCTCGGCAAAGCCCTCTTGCCGCTGGCCGGCGAGCCCGGCGGACTTGATGGTCGAAAACCCCTGAATGGTTTCCAGAATAAAATCATTCTGCGCCGCCCCTCTCACCTGCAGCTGCTGGGTGAAGTGGCGATCGCGATAAATGGCCCAAACGCTGATCGCCCCCATCAGCAGTACGCCGGCAATTGGCACCAGCGCCAACATCGGGCTCAAATAGCCCATCACCGCCAGCGCGATAGCAGCGATGATCCAGTCGGTGCGCAGGCCGTTATCCAGCTCGATTTTCTGGCCGGCGGCCATCTGCCAGCTGGTGAAACGGCTGAAAATCTCGCCGGGCGCGCGCTTGCTGAAGAAATTCAGCGAATTTTCCAGCAGGCGGGAAAACCCGGCGGCGCCGTGCAGCAACACGAAGTTTTTGATAAAACGCTCGGTGATGATGCGCGCCATCAAGGCCAGCGCCGTGGATGCCACAAACGCCAGCAGATAGTAGGCGTAAGGGAACGCGACCTCACCGGCCATGGCGAACACCTGATTGATCGCGCTGGCGACCATCATCGGCATGATGAACAGCGTCAGCGAGATAAGAAACGTCATCGCCGCCAGGCGATAAATGCCGGCGATGCCGGCGGTATCCTTCAGGCTTAAACTGGCGAAAGCACCGCGTCGGCGGCTCCGCACGGCGGGGGCGGTGGACGGTAAATCATCGCGATCGAGCACCAATGCGTAGCCGCTGATTTCCGCCTTCAGGGCGGCGTAAGGCAGCAGCTGTTGCCCCAACGCCGGATTCATTACGCACACGTAACCGCCCTGACGATATGCCAGCAGTACATAGTGGCCCGCGCCGTAATGCAGAATCGCCGGTAAAGGCAGCGCCGCCAGATCCTGGTGCTCGAACGCCACCGGATAAGCCGGCAACGCCAACTCCCCTAAAATGGCGCACAGCGTCGCCAGCGAAGTGCCGTGTTGCGAAGCGGGGTAACGCTCACGCAGTTCCGTCAATGGCGCGCGAACGCCCTGCGTTTCCGCCAGCATGGCGATGCAGGCCAGCCCGCATTCATTGATTTCGCTCTGCAAGACCGGCGTAGGGAGGGTGTTTTCCATGCGTAGTGATATCCCTGACTTATTCGTTGATAAAAAATAAAGAGTGCGAATGCCACAGCAGCCAATCATCCGCATGTCGCCGCAGGGTGCGCTCGACGATCGCCGGCACGGCACGGCCGACCTGTTCTGTGGCAATCGGTTCTTCTATGTGAATGCGAACGCCGCGCTCGTAATAAAGCGAATAGCACACCACTCGAGCCCGCATCGCTCGGGATAATCGAACGATGCCGCTATGCAAATGCGCTGGCCGGTTGAACAAACGGCAAGCCAGTTTGGCCGAGGCGTCCCGGGTGCTGTTCAAGGTGTAATCCGGCGTGATGTCCGGGAAGAGGATGATGTTGCGCCGATGCTCCGTCGCCTCCAGCAGCGCCTGCGATAAGGTGCCGGCAATATGCCGGGGATCGTCGTGAATCGAGCAATAGTCGAGCCGCTGCCGCCATTCCCCCTCAGGCGCTCGCCGCGCTAACGTCTGTGCGTCACCGGAAACGATCACCGTTGCCCGCCCGGGATAAACGCCCGCGCCGACCAGCGTCGCCAACACATCGGAAACCGTGTGCATCGGCGCCAACAACACCGGCACCCCGGCGCGATGCAGCGGCTCCACCACCTGATTGAGCTGTGAGGTGCACTGCGCCAAATGCTCCATCAACACGGCGTTGCGGGCCTGGATCGCCGCCAAATCCAGCCATTGCCGCCGCTGCATCAGCCAGGCGAAGTCCAGCCTGCCGTCGCCCAACAGGCTTTGGCGATTCGCCTCAGCGACCGCTTGCCGGTGGCGAAAACGGCGTTGCTGCAGACCCCACCTCAACCGCCTCTGCATCTTTAGCCACAGGCGATAATCCACGCGCCGCAGCAGAGCGCACGTCAGACTCCGGCTCACCCCGGTGCGGACAGCCGAGAGACGCGCCACGGCGTCCAGGCCGTTACGCCAGGCCAGAAAGCCCCGAACCGCGAGCAGGCGCATCAGGGGGCCAGCGGCTTATCGTGCTGCAACAGCGACAGCAGTTGCTGGCTGAAAGCGGAAAACTCACGGTCTTGCAACGCCAGCCATTTGCGATTGACGATAAAGCTGGGGGTCGCGTTGACCTGGTAATAGCGGCTTACCGCCGTCATATACGCCAACAGTTCCTTGACCCGCTCTGAATCTCTGGTCCGCTGATAGGCGGCCTCGTCGATGCCGTTGGCCACCAACCAGGCGCTGAGCTGCTTTTCATCCGCCAGATTGAGGTTTTCTTTGATAATGGCGCGGTAAGCGGCGGGACGATGCTGCTCCTCGATCCCCATGACCGTCAGGGTGGCGAAGAGGGGCGCAAAGGCCGCCATGCCGGCGTGATCGTCGTCGCTGAGATGCAGGCGCACCAATTTGGCTCCCGCCGGTAAGCGTTTTTCCAGCTCGGCCACGCCGCTTTCGTTAACTTCACAATAGTGGCAGGCGTAAGAGAAGACTTCGACAATGGCGTTATCATCTTGCAATGGGCTTTGCTCTATTTTTTCCGGAGAGATAAAACTCAGGCTTTCCGCCGCCGGCGAGGCCATAACGTAATGCTGGAAATAAAGCGCAGTCAAAAAAGAAGAGGCGAAAATAATGACGAGCGTGTAACTAAAAAACAGCAAAGGACGTTTATACATAGCAGACGCATCCTGCGAATAAATAAATACTCACTTGAGCATGAGCGTTATAAATCAGAAAGGGAGATTGACGGTTCAGCGATAAAAAAGGAATTCATCTCCGTTATCAGGCGGTGCGCGCAAGCGCCCCGCCTGTCCATCACTAACCTAACTGCAAGCGTTCAGCTCGCATCAGCTCGGGATTGTCGGCGTGGAAGGGCAGCTCGCCACCGGCGCCGGACGATAGTTTTTGGTCACGCCGCCAAACTTATCGGAACAGGTGGTCACCAGTTGGCAAGTGCGGTTATTGCCACCGCCCACCCAGGCAAATTCCTTGGTACACACAAAAGTACCGCCGACGATGTTTGCCGCTTCAGACAGATTGATTTTCTTCATTACAATATCCTTATATATATTAAAATATAAACACACTACCCATCACTCTGCCTGCAAGACAGAGTAATTCTTCAATACATTGAAAAACATTTAATTGATAACAATGAGAGCGCCGCGGGAAAAAGAATAGCCCTCTCACACAAGCAGATCAATACAATTATTTACACTGCACCGCAGGCTTAGTGGAATAAGTAACGTTTGATATAAGGATTATTCTAATTTAATTACTTATAAAAACATGGAAGTTAATTTCACCCCCGGAATAGCCACGATTTATTTGAAGGATAATTCTCAGTTTAAGAGGTAATTAACCAAGAAAATTTCAGATCCGACCAGTTAACCGGCGCTGGAAACAGGCTGAAAAGATTGCTTCCTGCCGCGCCGGACTTACACTGAGCAACAGGACTCTCACTCTTAGGATGCCCATGCTCGCGACTCACGAATACGCCAACGACCTGATTCTGTTTGCCCTGATTGTCGACTGCGGCTCGTTCAGCAAGGCGGCGGAGAGCGCCGGCATTACCAGTTCGGTGGTCAGCAAACGCATCGGGCGGTTGGAAAAATCGCTCGGCGCCCGGCTGATGTACCGCACCACCCGCAGCCTGACGCTGACCGAAAGCGGCCAGGCGCTCTACCAGCAGGCCAAGGAGATCGGCGCCAAAGTGCAGGAAGCGCTGTACGCCGTCAGCGAAAAGAGCGAAGAGCTGACCGGCACCATTCGTATGTCGGTGCCGACCATTTCGGGTGAGCTGCTGCTGAGTGAAAGCGTGGCGGAGTTTTGCGCCCAGCACCCCAGCCTGAAGGTCGAGATGCGGCTGGAAAACCGCTTCGTCGATCTGGTGGAAGAAGGCATCGATCTGGCGATCCGTACCGGCACCATGCCGGACTCCAGCCTGATTGCGCGGCCGATCTTCGATTCCCGCTGGGTGATCGTCTGCTCGCCGGGCTATCTGGAGAACCACCCCGAGCCGCGCAATCCCGACGATCTGCTTAGCCACAACTGCCTGACCTATACCTATCAAGAGAGCGGCACCGCCAACTGGCTGATGAAGCGGCCAGGGCGCAACGAAATCTACGAGCTGCAGGTTGACGGCAACCTGTCGGCCAACAATGCGCGGGCGATCCGCAAAGCGGTGATCGGCGGCCACGGCATCGCCATGGTGCCGCGCTGCATGGTGTACGAAGATTTGCAGGACGGCAAACTGACGGAGATCCTGGCCGGCCACTGCGGCAAGGTATTGGGCATTTACGCCGTCTACCCTTATACCCGCAATCTGCCGTTAAAAACTCGCCTGCTGATCGAACATATCATCGGTTCCTATCAAAATATCAGTCACTACTTTTAAGTTTCCACTCCTGATTATTTCCACGCGTCGTAAAGTACCGCGTGGATTACCGCATTTTTGGACATGAACTCGTGAACATTAACGCCTAATTAATGTGATCCAGCGCATTCATTACACAACATAAAAACCCATCCAATTGATTTTAAATCAATTTAATTCAGCCTCAACAGCCGACATTTTTCCCGCCGCCGGCACCATTCGCCGACGTTAAAAAATTATCGCGTGGCATCATCGCCAACGTTGTGATTAGAATGAAAATGTTGCGGTAATTAACCTTTCAGTTACATATCTCTGCCCATAAAAATAATAACCCTGAGGATCTTATGCCCCTGCTTTTCAGTATTGCGCCCATCGTCCTGCTGATATGGATGATGACCAAAAGGAATGGCGTGCCCTCTTATCTGGCCCTGCCGTTGACGGCCGCCGTGGTATATGTCCTGCAGCTCTGGTGGTTCGATGCCTCACTGCGGCTGCTGCATGCCAATATCATCACCGCGCTGGTCTCGACGCTGACGCCGATCACCATCATTGCCGGCGCCATCCTGCTCAACAAACTGATGCAGGTAAGCGGTGCGGAAAACGTGGTGCGCCGCTGGTTGGAAACCGTTAGCCCCAACCCGGTGGCCCAACTGATGATTATCGGCTGGGCGTTCGCCTTTATGATCGAGGGCGCCAGCGGCTTCGGCACCCCGGCCGCCATCGCCGCGCCGATTCTGGTCGGGCTGGGCTTCAACCCGCTGCGCGTCGCCCTGCTGACGCTGGTGATGAACTCGGTACCGGTCTCCTTCGGCGCCGTGGGCACCCCCACCTGGTTCGGCTTCGCCAACCTCGGCCTGTCGGACGCCAGCCTGCTGGAGATCGGCCGGCAAACCGCGCTGATCCACGTTGTCGCCGGCTTCGTCATTCCTCTGCTGGCGCTGCGCTTTATCGTTTCCTGGCAGGATATTCGCCGCAACCTGCCGTTTATCTTGCTCAGCGTGCTGAGCTGCACCGTCCCCTATCTGCTGCTGGCCCAGGTGAACTATGAATTCCCGGCGCTGGTCGGCGGCGCTCTCGGCCTGGCGCTGTCGGTGCTGCTGGCGCGCGGCGGCATTGGCCTCGCCCGCGCGGAAAAACCGCAGAGCGCCGCGCAGGCGGTGCCGTTCATGCAGGTGGTCAAGGCGATGACGCCGACCCTGCTGCTGATTGCTATCCTGATAGTGACGCGCATTCACCAGTTGGGCCTCAAGGCGCTGCTCAACACCACCACGCTGCTGTGGCAGGAAAACCTCGGCTGGCTCGGGGAGCTGCGCATCAGCCAAGCGCTGATCGTCGAACTGCGGCAGGTGCTGGGCACCTCCGCCGCGGCCGGCTACAAAACGCTGTATGTCCCGGCGCTGATCCCGTTCCTGCTGGTGGTGGTGTTGTGCATTCCGCTGTTCCGTCTGAATGGCGGCCAGGTGCGGCAAATGTTCAGCGAAACCGGCGGGCGCATCACGCGCCCCTTTATCGCCCTGTTCGGCGCGCTGGTCATGGTCAATCTGATGATGCTGGGCGGCGACAACGCGCCGGTGATCCTGATCGGGAAAGCGTTGGCGGCGCTGACCGGCGAGAGCTGGCTGCTGTTCTCTTCGTTCCTCGGCGCGCTGGGCTCGTTCTTCTCCGGTTCCAACACCGTTTCGAACCTGACGTTCGGCGGCATTCAGCAATCGATCGCCCAGAGCAGCGGCCTCGACGTCAATCTGACGCTGGCCTTGCAGTCCGTCGGCGGCGCCATGGGCAACATGGTATGCCTGAACAACATTATCGCGGTCTGTTCGATCCTGGGGATCGGCAACGCCGAAGGCAAAATCATCAGAAAGACCGCGCTGCCGATGCTGGCGTACGGCGGGATCGCGGCCGCTATGGCGGCGATCCTCTCGCTCTGACTGACAACCCGTTATTTGCAAGAAGACAAGAAGGTAAACACTATGATCATCTCCGCGTCAACCGACTACCGGGCCGCCGCCCAGGCCAAACTGCCGCCGTTTCTGTTTCACTACATCGACGGCGGGGCCTACGCGGAGCATACGCTGAAGCGCAATACCGCAGATCTGGCCGATATTGCCTTGCGCCAGCGCGTGCTGCGCAATATGTCCGAACTCAGCCTGGAGACCACGCTGTTCGGCGAGCAGTTGGCGATGCCGGTGGCGCTGGGGCCGGTGGGGCTGACCGGCATGTACGCCCGCCGCGGCGAAGTGCAGGCCGCGCGCGCCGCGGCCAAAAAAGGCATTCCGTTCACGCTGTCCACCGTGTCGGTCTGCCCCATCGAAGAGGTGGCCCCGGCGATCGATCGGCCGATGTGGTTCCAGCTCTACGTGTTGAAAGACCGCGGCTTTATGCGCAACGCGCTGGAGCGCGCCAAAGCCGCCGGCGTGAAAACGCTGGTGTTCACCGTCGACATGCCGGTGCCCGGCGCCCGTTACCGCGACGCCCACTCGGGGATGAGCGGCCCCAACGCCGCCCTGCGCCGCGTGCTGCAGGCGTTTACCCATCCGCAGTGGGCCTGGGATGTCGGCCTGTTCGGCAAGCCGCACGATCTGGGCAACGTCTCGGCCTACCGCGGCAAACCGACCAGCCTGGAAGACTACATCGGCTGGCTGGGCGCCAACTTCGATCCGTCGATTTCCTGGAAAGATCTGGAGTGGATCCGCGAATTCTGGGACGGCCCGATGATCATCAAAGGCATTCTGGATCCGGAAGACGCCAAAGACGCAGTGCGCTTCGGCGCCGACGGCATCATCGTCTCCAACCACGGCGGCCGCCAGCTGGACGGCGTGCTGTCGACCGCGCGCGCCATGCCGGCGATCGCCGACGCGGTGAAAGGCGACATTACCTTACTGGCCGATTCCGGCATCCGCAGCGGCCTGGACGTGGTGCGCATGATCGCGCTGGGCGCCGACAGCGTGCTGCTGGGGCGCGCCTTCGTCTATGCGCTGGCGGCGGCCGGCGAAGCCGGGGTGGCTAACTTGCTGGATCTGATCGACAAGGAAATGCGCGTCGCCATGACGCTCACCGGCGCGAAAACCATTGCGGAGATCAACGCCGGATCGCTGGTCAGAAACGCCTGACTCACAGCGGCTGCACGCCCTCCGGGTAGACGTTGTAGCTCATCTTGCTGATGAAGGCCCCGGCCGGTGACACCAGAACCCGGCCGGCGGCGTCCAACCCGAGGAAGGTGCCGGTGCAGCGCCCGGAGATAAAGTCGAAGAAGAACACCGAGCACACCGGGATAATCTTTTCCCGGAAGGTGAACAGGAACATCTCGTCCTCAAACTTGTAGTAAGTGGCGTAATCCATGTCGCCGTGCCCGAACTGCTCGCCGCGCAGGTTTTGCCAGGCGTAACGCTCGGTGTTGACGTAGAAGTGCTCGTAGTAATGGTTGGGGCTGTAAACGTTCAGCGTGCGATAACCGATCAGCTCGCGGGTCAGATGCGGCGCGATGCCGCCCGGCGTGACGCCGGCAATCAGCCCAACGTGGAAGCTTTGCTTGAGGCGGGATCCCTTTTCCACCGTTTGTTCGGGCAACAGCGTGCTGCGCACCAGCAGCGCCCGGCCGCTGTCGCGGTTGAGCACCAGCGTCAGGCATTCGTTGCCCGGCGACTGCAGCGGAATATTGAAGAAATAGCGCGCGGCGGAGGTTTGCACCTCTTCGTAAGCGTCCTCACCGCTCTCCCCTCCCCAGGCCCACAGCACCCGTTGCCGGTCGGCGCTGAAACGCAGCGTGATGTCCCCGCCGTCTTCAAAGGCGATCTGCAGCGTTTTGCCGCGCCAGTCCTGGGTACCCGGCAACCGGTTGGTATCGATGCCGCGCGCGAAATCGTCGTAATTCTTCCAGTCCGGCTCGGCATTTTGATTCAGTACGGATGATTCTGCTGACATCTTCGCTCTCCTTGATTGAATGGGATAAAACTCGTCTCAAACGTCGGCGACGCCCGCCGGCTTCACCGCTCGGCGGTTCACCACGGCAGGGGCGGTTTCATCGAGAAAACAACTCAGTACCCCGGCGCACACGGCACCGGCGGCCGCCAGCCACATTACGCTGACCAGGCCGTAGCGATCGGCGATCAGCCCAGCGATAAACGGCGCCAGGCAGCCGCCAATCACCTCGCCGATCCCCATCACCAGCCCCAACGCGGTGGCGATGCGCGCCGGCGACACCGTTTCCGACGGGATGGTGGCCATAAACAGCGTGAAACAGCCAAGGCCGGTATAAGACAGGAACACCAGCACGCCCAGCAGCCACGGATTGGCGACGTAGCTCAGGAACAGCGGGCAGCACACCGCCAGCAGCGAAAAGAAAATCAGCGTCGGTTTGCGCCCGAGGCGATCGGAGATCGCCGGTACCGCCACGCCCCAGAAGACCCAGGCGGCGCCGATGGCGCTCATGATGCCGCCCATCGTGCCTTCACCGAAGCCACGGTCGGTCACCAAAAAGTTAGGGGTGAAGGTAATGATGATCATGAACCAGGTGACGAACACGCAGGAGATCAGAATGCACAGCGCCACGTTCTTGATTTTGAACAGCTCGCCGTAAGCGGCCTTGCCCGCCGGCTTACCCGCCGCCGGCGCGGCGCTGAAAGCGGGATCCTTTTTGCCGTTCACATAGCGATAGATCAGCCACGCCAGAATGATGCCCGGCACGGCGGTCAGGTGAAACGCCATGCTCCATCCCCACTTCTGCGCCAGATAGATGATCAGCGGCGGCGCGATGATGCCGCCCAACAGCCCCGGCGCCGCGCCCTGGATCAATCCCATGTTGAAACCGCGGCGCTGCGGCTGCGATCTTTCCACCATCAACGATTGCGCGATCGGCAATACCGGCCCCTCAGCAATCCCCATCAGCGCCCGGAAGATCAATAACATGGCAAACCCGCTGACCAGCCCCGACAGCGCGGAGAACAGCGAAAACACTAAGATGGACAGGATCAGCATCGGTTTACGGATATTAAAGCGATCGGCTATCGCCCCCAACCCGGCGCCGGACAGCGCCCAGGTTAGCGCCAACACCGCCGACAGCGTGCCGAGATGCACGTTGCTGAGCTTGAGGTCGGCGGCAATCATCGGAAACAGAAACGAGATGGTCAGACGATCGACGAACACGCAGCCGAACACGAAAAACAAAATAATCAGCAACCGGTTCTCTTCACTTAATGCTCTGCGTGCCGCTGGCGATGTATTCATAGCGTCATTTGTCCATAAGTTAACTTATGAATGGCGACCCGCCATGGCATAAGTGTGTTAAGCGCTCGGCCAAGAGAGAAATTGGCCCTCCGTCACGACAACAACTCATTAACATGTTAATGACATAAAATTATCGCAAGCCGGCGGTCTGTCAACCGGCGCTCTTCGAGAGACAAATGAAATTCTGAACGGGTACTATTTCAATATCGCATTATCACCTTCAGGTTATTTATCCTTCTGTTCTTGATACATATAAAATAATGTCCGGTACTTTCTTGCGATTAAAAAAAGCCTGTTTGCGCGTTATTTGCGAATAATCCCATCGATGACGCTTCAGGCTTATTAATTTTTTATCGGCATTGAATGATCCCCGCACGCGCTTCAGAGCCATTTTTATCTATTGAATCATCTCGTTTTATTTTAAGGCCGCAGAAAAAACTAACTCTTACGAGGGAAAGGCCAACGGCGGGGTTATATAACCCCATCTGGACAATAACAAAAGCGCAGAGCGTGACGTAAATCACGACAAATATGCCGTATCCTGCAAAGCAATTATGCTCGCAACAGCAATTATCTATTGCGATTAGGGCTGTTTATCTCAATTAAGCGCCATGCAACACTTCGTGCCATCGTTCGACACCGCGCCGCAAGGCCTGAGACGGAGTGACACATGAGCATCGAAAAATTAACCCGGGAGCCGCTTTCCATCGGCATCGAGTTGCCGCTGGACAACGATTGGTCCACCAGCGGGCAGCTGAAACGCCAGCAGGATGGGCGGCCGTTCGGCGTGCCGGACATGAGCGAACACGCTGCGCGCATCAAGCTGGCCGATGAGCTCGGCTTTCGCGCCGCCTGGGTTCGCGACGTGCCGCTGTATGATCCGGACTTCGGCGACGCCGCGCAGGTGTTTGAGACCTTTACCTACCTCGGCTACCTGTCCAGCCTGACGCGCAATATTCTGCTCGGTACCGCGGCCGTGGTGCTGCCGCTGCGGCAGCCGTGGCTGGTGCGCAAAGCGGCTTCCACGCTGCAAACGCTGAGCGGCGATCGTCTGTTGCTCGGCGTCGCCAGCGGCGATCGCCCCGTGGAGTACCCGCTGTTCGGCGCCGATTACGCCGCGCGCGGTGAAAGCTTCCGCGCCAGCGTCGGCATTCTCAAAGGGGAAGCCGACAGCGCGCTGCAACCGGGACTGCGCCTGCTGCCGGCCACGCCGCCGCCGCCGCTGCTGGTCGCCGGGCTGGCGCAACAAACGCCCGAGTGGGTGGGGAAAAATATGGATGGCTGGCTGTCGTATCCCGGCACGCCTGCGGACCATGTTTCGCGGGTCAAACTCTGGCGCAACGTAGCCGGTGACAAGCCCTACGTCAGCTTTATTCATCTCGACCTCACCGATAACGCCGACGCGCCGATTCAGCGCCATCGCTTCGGCATCAAGAGCGGCCGCAATGGATTGATTCAGGAACTGAGCGCCATGCGTGACGCCGGGGTCAATCACATCGGCCTGCATTTCCGCCGCAACCAGCGGCCGCTGGAAGAGACGATGCAGGAGATCGGCCAACTGGTGTTACCGGAATTCCATCGCGCCTGACGCCCGCTTTAGCCCGCTATTCCGACCTGAGCGGGTCTTTGCCCCGTTACCGGGGCTTTTTTATTTCCGCCGCTGCTGGTTCATAACAACTCGGTCTAATCCCTGCCGTCAAACGGCGGCATGATGACAAGGAAACGAGCCACCATGAGGAATGAGCAATGACGGCAAAACTGACAGAAGCAGGCTTTTGGCGCAAAACCGCCGACTCTTCATCGCTGCGCGAGCCGCGCGTGCTGATCCGGGTCTACGTCAACGAAGGCGAGATTGACCGCGCCATCGCGTTTTACGAGCAGCTGCACGGCGTGGAAGCGGATATGCGTTTCGACTTCCCCGAGCATCGGCTGGTGCTGGCGGCGGTGGGGCCATTTCTGATCCTGGAAGGCTCGGAAGAAAACCTGCGTCCTTTTCGCAGCACCGTCGGCACGTTGCTGGTCGATGACATTTATCCCTACCACCAGCGGCTACAGGCCGCCGGCGCCGATATCTTCTTTGGCCCGGTGGAAGTGCCCACCGGCGCCTGTTTCAATGCGCGCCTGCCGGATGGCACGATTATCGAATACGTGCATCATCGGCCGCGCGCGGACGAATAAGCCGCCTCAGGGGAGCGCCGGCTTCATGGCGTAGCCGCGCAGATCCTTGCGCAGGCTGAGCATGTACAGCACGATCACCGCCGAGAAAGGCAAGCCGCACAGCACCACGGCAGTCTGCATCGCGCTGAAACTGCCGGCGTACAGCAGCCCGGCGCACACCAGCGTGGTGACCGCCGCCCAGAACACCCGGAGCCAGGCCGGCGCGTCATCGTGGGCGGAACCCCCCTGGCAGGACAGATTCGCTATCATCAGCGTGCCGGAATCGACCGGCGTCAGGAACAGCACGAAGCTTATCACCACCACAAAACCGGCGGTCAGCTGGGTATAGGGCAGGTATTCGAACAGCTTGAACACCGCCATCGGCGGATCGCTTTGCGCCACCTGCCCCAGAATCGCTTGCCCGCCCTCCAGCACCAGACTGATGGCGGTATTGCCGAAGATCGACAGCCACGCCAGCGTGAACCCCAGCGGGATCAGCAACACGCCGAAGATCAGTTCGCGGATGGTACGGCCTTTGGAAATACGCGCGATAAACAGCCCGACAAACGGCGCCCACGCCACCCACCAGGCCCAATAGAACAGTGTCCAGGCGCCCTGCCACTGGCGCGCCTTGCCGTACAGATACATATCGAAGCTGCGGCTGACGAGCGAGGTCAGATAATCCCCAATGTTCTGCAACATGCCGTTGAGCAGGTTCAGCGTCGGGCCGGCCAGAAACACGAACAGCAACAGCAGGCACAGGAAACCGACGTTGATGTTCGACAGCATCGCGATGCCCTTTTCGACGCCGGTGACCGCCGCCAGCGTGGCCACCATCATCATCACCACGATCAGCGCCAGCAGCACGCCGGTGCTTTGCGGAATGTCGAACAGGTAGAACAGCCCCGAGTTCACCAACAGCGCGCCGATCCCCAGGTTGGTCACCATCGAGATCACCGTCACCAGAATGCCGAAGCTGTCCACCAGATGGCCGACGCCGCCGTGGATGCGCTCGCCGAAGATCGGGTACAGCGCGGAACGCAGCGCCAGCGGCAAACCGCGACAATAGGCGAAATAGGCGAGCGCGGTGGCGATCAACGCATACAGCGCCCAACCGTGCAGCCCCCAGTGTAAAAAGGTCAGCGCCATCGCCTGCCGCGCCGCCTGTACGCTGCCGCCGTCGCCTTCCGGTGGCGACAGGAAGTGATCCAACGGCTCATAGGCGCCGTAATACACCAGCGCAATGCCGATGCCCGACGAGAACAGCATCGCCACCCAGGAGGGATAGCTGAACTGCGGCGGCTCGTCATCCTGGCTGAGGCGAATATGGCCAAAGCGCGACAGCGCCAGCCAGAACACGAACACCATGCAGGCGACCATCAACAGCATGTAATACCAGCCGAACACGTCGGCCACCCAACTTTGCGCGACATTCAGCCACTGTTTGCTGGCGGCGGGAAACAGCACAATCAGCGCCCCCAGCAGCAAGATCACCGCGGCTGAGCCGAAAAATACCGGGACATTCAATCTGACAGGTTCTTCGTCAAGCGATGGAGGAGTTTTTATTGTCATTGGCAGGCTTCCATGATGCGAAAGACAGACGATTTAAATGCAACTTTTGATTAACATTTTATCGTCATTTATTTGACATTTTCGCAGCATATAGAGTATTGATTGACCGTTCAATCAATCAAATTCAAAGTGTGATTTGCCTATCAGTTGGGGAAAATATGTACCGCAGAGACATTCCTGAGCAGCGCAAGGAGCAGTTGATTAACGCCGCCTTCGAAACCATCAGCGTGGTGGGGTTGGCCGGCGTCACCCTGTCGCAGGTGGCGAAAGAAGCCGGGCTGTCGACCGGCATCGTCAGCCACTATTTTGGCGATAAGGAGGGATTGTTGAGCGCGACCATGCGCAAGATCCTGCGCGATCTGCGCGACGCGGTGGCCGAGTGCCGCGCTCAGGCGGCGAGCGACAGCCAGTCTCAGCTGTGCGCCATCATTCAGGGCAACTTCCACCCCAGTCAAACCAACGCCATTTCCATGCGCGCCTGGCTCGACTTCTGGGCCGCCAGCATGCACCAGCCGGTGCTGCGCCGCCTGCAGCGCGCCAACGATCGGCGGCTCTATTCCAATATATGCAGCCAGTTCCGCCGCGAGCTGCCGCTGCAGCAGGCGCGCGACGCGGCGCGCGGGCTAGCGGCGATGATCGATGGGCTCTGGCTGCGCGGCAGCCTGGCCGGGGATGACACCGATCTGCAGCAGGATTACCGCATCGCCTGCGACTACGTGATACAACGGCTCAAGGCCGCGCCATCGATGGTGTGAACGGCAGCGTCAGCGCGGTTCCTGCTCTTCGCTGTACTGGGTTTGCCACATGGCGGCGTAGCGGCCGTTCGCCGCCAACAGCGCCTCATGCCCCCCGCGCTCGACGATCTCCCCCGCCTCCAGCACGATGATCTCATCGGCGTCCACCACGGTGGAGAGCCGATGGGCGATCACCAGCGTGGTGTGGTTGCGGCTCACCTCGCGCAGGTGCCCCTGGATTTCGCGCTCGGTCTGGGTATCCAGCGCGCTGGTCGCCTCGTCGAACACCAGGATGGCCGGATTTTTCAGGATGGTGCGCGCGATCGCCACCCGCTGCTTTTCACCGCCCGACAGCTTCAGCCCACGCTCGCCCACCCGGGTGTCGTAACCGTCGGGCAGACCGACGATAAAATCATGGATATGCGCCAGCCGCGCCGCACGCTCGATTTCTTCATCGCTGGAGCCGGTTTTGCCATAGCCGATGTTGTAGCGCAGCGTATCGTTGAACAGCACCGTATCCTGCGGCACGATGCCGATCGCCTGCCGCAGACTGGCCTGGGTCAGTTGGCGAATGTCCTGGCCGTCGAGGGTAATGGCGCCGCCCTGCACGTCGTAAAAGCGAAACAGCAGGCGCGACAGCGTGGACTTGCCCGCGCCGGAGGCGCCGACCACCGCCACCGTGTGGCCCGCCGGAATGGTAAAGCTCACCTGCTTGAGGATCGGCCGACGCGTGTCGTAACCGAAGCTGACCGCGTCGAACCGCACTTCGCCGCGCTCGAGGCGCAGCGGCTGCGCATCCGGGCTATCGACGATCTCACGCTTTTCCTGCAGCAGATCGAACATGTTCTCCATGTCGATCAGCGCCTGGCGCACCTCCGAGTAGATAAAGCCGAAGAAGTTCAGCGGCTGGTACAGCTGCAGCAGGTAGGCGTTGACCAGCACGAAGTCGCCGACCGTCATCGTCCCCTGCGTAATGCCCTGCGCCGCCATGGCCATCATGACGATCAGCCCGATCGAGATAATGGCGGTTTGCCCCAGGTTGATCGCGGTAAAACTGAATTGGTTCTTGATGGCGGCGTATTCGTACAGCCGGCGCGACAGATCGAAGCGCTCAGCCTCGAACGCTTCATTGCCGAAGTACTTCACGGTCTCATAGTTCAGCAGGCTGTCGATGGATTTGCTGTTGGCGTCGGCGTTGGCCTTGTTGAGCTCGCGGCGAAAACGGGTGCGCCAGCTCACCGCCAGCACGGTAAACAGGATGTAGCAGCCGACCGTGGTCAGGATCGCCAACGCGAACCAGCCGTTCAGCATATGCCACATGATCGCCGTGACCAGCGTCAGCTCGAACAGGATCGGCACGATGGAGAACAACAATCGCGACAGCACCGTGGACACCGCCTGGGTGCCGCGCTCGATAGACAGCGACAGCCCGCCGGTCTGGCGCTCCAGATGGAAGCGCAGGCTCAGCGCATGCAGCTGGCGAAACACCCGCACGCCCAACAGGCGCGTGGCGTTCTGGCTGACGTGGATAAACATCACGTTGCGCAGTTCCTCAAACAGCGCGCCGCCCACCCGCGCCACGCCGTAGGCGACGATCAGCCCCAGCGGCACCGCCAGCATTTTCGCCGTCTCGCCGCTCAGCGCATCGACCATCGCTTTGTAGGCCAGCGGCACCAGCGTGGTGCTGACCTTGGCCGCCACCATGAACACGAAGGCCACCACCAAATACCCCCGCAGCCGCGGGTTGTCTTTCGGCCACAGATAGGGCAGCAGGAATTTCAGCAAGCGGGAACGATCCATCATGTAATATTCATCTTCTCGGTCGGGCTCGCGGCGCATGGCCGCGCGGGGGTTATGAGTTTGGCCTGGCCGGCGGCGAACGCCGCAGCCATTCCGTTTTCCTGCGATGGCAACTCAGCATCATCCGTCAGGAGAAGCGGCGGCGACTCGGGCAAAGTTCAGGCATGGAGGAGACAATCACATGACCCAGACGTATGCAAAGCGCTTTGCGCAGGTCTTTGACTATATCGACCGCCACCTGGACGAGGCGCTTACCGTCGACAAGCTGAGCGAAGTGGCCCATTTTTCGCGCTTTCACTTTCAACGCCAGTTTAGCGCGTATTGCGGCATCTCGGTGTGGCGTTATATCCAGTGGATGAGGCTTAAACGCGCCTCTTACCGCCTGGCGTATAACCCGCTGGAGCCGGTGATTGACATCGCGCTGGACGCCGGCTTTCAAAACCCGGAGTCCTTCAGCCGCGCCTTCAAACAGGCGTTCAGCCAAACGCCGAGCCAGTTTCGCAAACAGCCGGCCTGGATCGATTGGCAGCAGCGCTTTCCCGAACCAAAACACAAAAGGAAACAACCCATGAAGGTAGACATTGTCGATTTCCCTGCCACGCCGGTGGCGATGATCGAACATAGCGGCCCGCCCGCGCTGGTCAACGAAACCGCCGCACGCTTTATCGAGTGGCGCAAAACCAGCGGCCTGTCGCCGGTCAGAAGCAGCCGCACTTACGGCATCGCACCGCACGATCCGGCCATCACCGAAGCGCAGGACTTCCACTTCTTCATTTGCGGCGAGGTCACTGCGCCGATCCCGGAGGACAACGCCTTTGGCGTGGTGAACGGCACGCTGCCGGCCGGGCGCTGCGCGGTGCTGCGCCATCACGGCTCGCTGGATGGGCTCTCGGAAAGTGCCCACTATCTGTACCGCGAGTGGTTGCCGGCCAGCGGCGAGGAGCTGCGCGACTTTCCGCTCTATTTCCACTACCACAACTTCGTGCACGAGGTGGCGGAATATGAACTGGTGACCGATCTTTACCTGCCGCTGAAATAGCTGACATCTGGCTCCGCAAGGAGCCAGATTGACGTTAACAGGACGGCGACGAACCTTGCGGCGGCAGATAACGCTGCGGATCGAGTGCGGTAGCGCGATAGCGGATCTGGAAGTGCAGGAACACCGAATCGGTGCCGGTGCTGCCCATGGTGCCGATCTTCTGCCCCGCTTTCACATCCTGACCGTTGCGCACCAGCGTGGTGTCGTTGTGCGCATAGGCGGTAATAAAGTCTTCGCCGTGCTTAATCATGATCAGGTTGCCGTAGCCGCGCAATTGGTTGCCGACGTACACCACTTTGCCCTTGGCGGAAGCATAGATCGGCTGGCCGCGTTTACCGGCGATGTCGATGCCCTTGTTGCCGCCATCGGCATTGGAGTACGCCTGCACGATCCGGCCGCTGGTCGGCCAGCGCCAGCAACGTGCGGCGCCCGGCGGCGGCGTTTGCTTGGCGATCGCGGCGGAAGACGAGGATGTTTTACGGCGCGTAGCGGCGGTTTTGGTCGGCGCGCCGCCGCTCAGCCGCAGTTTTTGCCCCACTTCCAGATTATAGGGCGGGCGTATCTTGTTGATTCTGGCCAGATCGCCGACTTCGCTGTCGGTGATCCAGGCGATGTAGTACAGCGTATCGCCCCGTTTGACGGTGTAGGACTTGCCGGTGTAGCTGCCCTTCGGCAGTTTGTCGTAGTCGCGGTTGTAGGTGTTTTTACCCGAACACCCGGCCAACAGCAGCCCCAATGTCAGACACACCGCGATGCGGCGCCACCTTGCCAGCTTGCTTCCTGTGCTCAAATCCTGTCCCCAATCGTCTTTTCGGTTCTGATACGCGTCAGCCGCACAGTGTAACATTTGCGCCGGGTCAGTCAAAAACCCCCAGACGGTCTATGCTAAACAGGTAAGGATGACTGATTAATTACCCAACGACGAAATGGAGTACTGTCATGTTGAACCTCGACCGCAATAATCTGCCCCTCCTGAGCGAAGAGCTGCTCAAAAAGCAACGCACCACCCTGCTGATCATCGCCTTCCTGCTGCTGGCGGGCGGCATACTGTGCCTGGTGAATCCTTTCGCCTCCGGCGCAGCGCTGAGCATCGTAGTGGGCATCCTGCTGCTGTTGAGCGGCGCCGGGCTGATTATCGCCATGATAGCCAACCGGGCGCAGAATACCTGGCCGATGATCGGCGGCATTCTGCTGGGCGTGGCCTACCTGATTATCGGCTATGTGTTCATCACCAGCCCGCTGGCGGGCATTCTGGCGCTGGCGGTCTACCTCGCCGTGCTGTTTGCGCTCGGCGGCATCGCGCGCCTGGCGGCAGGCTATATGCGCCGAGGCCTGCCGGGCAACTGGCTGCAGTTCGTCATCGGCGTGCTCGATTTGATCATCGCCTGGATGCTGATCGGCTCAGGCCCTGCGGCATCGGTGACGCTGGTGACGGCGATCGTCGGCATCGAGATGCTGGTCAGTTCCTTTGCCCTGTTCCAGGCGGCGAATCTGTTTAAACGCGCCTGATCGTAACGGCCCGCCGACGGCGGGCCGCCATCCCCTCCCCATTTGCAAACAAAACAAGGCGATACCCCCTCAGCTTGTCCGTGGTTATCTTCATCGGTAAGTGCCAATATAGGCGAAGACAAGGGAGCTGAAACCGATGACAACCCATTCCAAACCGTTGAACTCGCGGGAAGTCTGCCTGCAATTACGCCACTTCAACCAGGTAATCGGGCAACAATGCCGCAATATGGCGCGCCAAAAAACCGCTTGCCCGTGCTGCCTGACGGACATCGCCACCGGCTGCGACGCCGGTATCAAACTGTGTGGACAGCAGTTGGCCAAACCCAACCCGCAAACCCCGTTATTCCGGCAGATTCGCAACCTGCTGCTCGACCTGCGCGCAGAAGCGATAGGGGTTCACAGAATAGACGTCCTGAACCGCACCAATAACGAAATCTCCTGGCTGTTGCGCGAGCTTTATTTCGAGACATTCTGAACACGAGGGCCGCGCGCCCATCGCTTGATACCTGCCGGTGCGGGCAAGATGCCGCGCCGTTTCACCGCCGCATCAGCCGACTTTTCGCCACGTTATCTTTTTGCGCTCTCCCCACTTTACGACCGCCATCACACCTCGCCAACCCCACATTGCGTTGGTTATAGAGTCGTCTACAATTCAATCGAATTACCCCCTACAACATCAGAAATTATTATTATTAGAGGTGATTATGTTACAGAAACACGAAAACGTAATAAGTATGACTGTACTAAGTCCGCAAGCCACCCAAGAGCTGATGCCCTCATTTTCTTCCTTGCCCCACACGCAACATGCCGACGGCAAATATCGCCTGCGCCGTTATTCCGTCGTGAAATACCTCAACCCCAACATCGCCGAAGTGGGGCCGCGTACCTTCATGCAGTCGGATCAGATCAACCATTTCCAGGGCAACGTGGTGCGCCGCTTCGAGCCTATCGACAGCGCCGTGCTGCAGAGCGCCGGCATGGCGGAGATGTGCAACCTGTTTGCCGAAAATAACGAACTGCCGGAAGGCGCCGAGATAGAGATCCACCAGATGCGCGTGGTCGCCATCCAAAAAGATACGCTGGTGGCGCCGGAAGGCATTCACCAGGACGGTTTCGACCATATCGCGATGATCGCCATTCACCGCCACAATATTGTCGGCGGCGAAATCATGCTGTACGACGACAGCCGCCACGATCCTTTCTTCAAAAAAGCGCTGGCCGACGGTGAAGCCGTGCTGTTGGCGGACAGTAAACTGTGGCACAACGCCACGCCGATCAATACCGTAAGCCCGAATGAAGAAGGCTATCTGGATCTCTTCGTCCTCACCGCTCGGGGAGAGAAAGCATGACCTTTACCCCCGAGCTCGCCCGACGCCAGTTCAGCGCCCTGTCCCGGCAGATCGACGGCAAACCGGCGATCTTTTTCGACGGCCCCGGCGGTGCGCAAGTTTCCCGGGGCGTGCTGGAAAAAATGACCGACTACCTGGGGAAGTACAACGCCAACCTGGGCGGGCACTATTTCTCCAGCCGGGTTACCGGCGAGGTGATGGGCCAGGCGCGCGAATCGGTGCGCGCCTTGTTAAATGCACCGTCGCCCGACAACATCGTCTTCGGCATGAACATGACCACGCTGACCTTTCATCTCAGCCGCATCATCAGTCGCGATTGGCGGGACGGCGATGAGGTCATCGTCACCGCGCTGGATCACTACGCCAACGTCTCCAGCTGGCAGCAGGCCGCCGCCGACAAAGGCGCCGTGGTGCATCAGATAGCGCTGGAGAGCGCCGATTGTTCTCTCGACGCGGCAAAAGTGTGCGCGCGCATCAACGCCAACACGCGTCTGGTGGCGGTCAGCTACGCGTCCAACGTCACCGGCAGCATCGTCGATATCAAAACCATCGTTGAAGCCGCGCATCGGGTGGGCGCGCAGGTGTATGTCGACGCCGTTCATTACGCGCCGCATAACCTGATCGACGTGCAGGCGTTGGGATGTGACTTCCTGGTGTGCTCCGCCTACAAATTCTTTGGCCCGCACGTCGGCATGGCCTACATCGCACCGCAGTGGCTGCAGCGCCTGCGGCCGTACAAAGTCGAGCCGGCCACTGACGTCGGCCCCGGCCGTTTCGAGACCGGCACGCAGAGCTTCGAAGCGCTGGCCGGCGTCGCGGCCGCTATCGAGTATTTGGCGCAGTGGGGCACGCCCGACGCGCCGTTAAGGCAGCGCTTGCAGGAGAGCTTCGCCGCCTACCACCGGCATGAAGAGGCGCTGTGCCGCCACTTTTTGCAACGGCTGCAGCAACTCGACGGCGTGCGGCTCTACGGCAATCCGCAGGCGGACAGCGCACGCCGCACGCCGACCTTCGCCCTGACCTTCAGCGGCCAGGCGCCCGACGCGATCGCCCGACGGCTGGGGCACCACAACATCTGCGCCGGTAGCGGACATTTCTATGCGCTGGGCCTGATTCAGCAACTGGGGCTGCAGGACGGCGGCGTGCTGCGCATCGGCATGATGCACTACAACACCCTTGATGAGATCGATACGCTGTTTGAAATACTCGCCAAGGAGATCCTCGGTTAATGCGCCATAACGGCCCGCCCGGTTTTCCGGCGGGCCACACCGCATGAATAGCCGTGCGTCTCGCCGGAGGCGTTAAACGTGAATAACGCTCCCCCTGTTTGAGGGGTTGGGTAGAATAGGCGGGATTTTTTTGAAAAGGGATTTTAACGTTGAGAAAATATGCCGTTATCACCGCCGCGTTGATGATGTCTTCCTGCGCCACGCCGGAAAAGTGGGAAGCGCAAACGGCGGCTCCGACACCCCTTGAAGCCGCCAGAGCAAGCTGCCGACAAGAAGCCGAACAACGCTATCCCGTGAGCCTGTCTTTAGACACCCGCTCGCCTGTATTCTCCTCCATGAATATCAACGGCGCGGATATCCCCAATACTCACGGCGTCGTTTTTCCTTCGGACCGCAATGAAATGCGCAGAAAAGAACACGTTAATGCCTGCATGAAATTGGAGGGATGGGAAAATAAGAATAAGGTGACGGGGTTATTGGCCTTTTTATTTAACTAACGGCAACGTGAATTATTCGGAATTACCGCGTAGAGACAGCGGTAATTCCGCTCTATAGAGCGGCGTCGGACTCCTGCGCCAGCCCGACTATTTTGCTACGATATTACAGCCACCACCTTTCCTCCATTCAGGGCGATAATCAAACAAATGGAATAAATCAATTTATGAGTGAGAAAGACACCTCCTTAAATAAGCCGCAAAGCCATATCAACAAAGCGGTATTCTTCACCTCTGCAGTCCTCATTTTTCTTCTGGTCGCCTTCGCCGCCTTTTTCCCCGACGTCGCTGACAAAAACTTCAAGCTTCTGCAGCAACAAATCTTCACCAACGCCAGCTGGTTTTATATTTTGGCCGTGGCGCTCATATTGCTCAGCGTGACGTTTCTGGGGCTTTCTCGTTACGGCGACATCAAACTTGGCCCCGATCATGCGCAACCCGATTTTCGCTATCACTCCTGGTTTGCCATGCTGTTTTCGGCGGGGATGGGCATTGGTCTGATGTTCTTCGGCGTGGCAGAACCGGTTATGCACTATCTCTCGCCGCCGGTCGGCACGCCCGAGAGCATCGAGGCGGCCAAACAGGCCATGCGCCTGACCTTTTTCCACTGGGGGCTGCATGCCTGGGCGATCTACGCCATCGTGGCGTTGATTCTGGCCTTCTTCAGCTATCGGCATGGCCTGCCGTTGACCCTGCGCTCCGCGCTTTATCCGATCATCGGCGATCGCATTTATGGCCCTATCGGCCACGCCGTCGATATCTTCGCCGTCATCGGCACCGTATTCGGGGTCGCGACCTCGCTGGGTTATGGCGTATTGCAGGTCAACGCCGGGCTTAACCACCTGTTTGGCGTGCCAATCAACGAAACCGTTCAGGTGATATTAATCGTGGTGATTACCGGGCTGGCCACCATTTCCGTGGTTTCCGGGCTGGAGAAGGGCATACGCTTTCTGTCGGAGCTGAACCTCAGCCTGGCGCTGTTGCTCCTGGCCTTGGTCTTGCTGTTGGGGCCAACCGTTTTGCTGTTGAAATCCTTTGTGGAAAATACCGGCGGCTATCTGTCCGAGCTGGTCAGCAAAACCTTCAACCTGTATGCCTATGAACCCAAATCCAGCAACTGGCTAGGCGGATGGACGCTGCTCTACTGGGGGTGGTGGCTCTCCTGGTCGCCTTTCGTCGGGATGTTCATCGCACGGGTTTCCCGCGGCCGAACCATCCGCGAATTTGTCACGGGCGTGCTGTTCGTCCCGGCCGGCTTCACCCTCATGTGGATGACCGTGTTCGGCAACAGCGCCATTTACCTCATCATGGAAAAGGGCGCGACAGATCTCGCCGCTACGGTACAACAAGACGTGGCCTTGGCGTTGTTTAACTTCCTGGAGCATTTCCCATTCTCCAGCGTACTTTCGTTTATCGCCATGGCGATGGTTATCGTCTTTTTTGTCACGTCCGCCGACTCCGGCGCCATGGTCGTGGATACGCTGGCTTCGGGCGGCTCCAGCAACACGCCGGTATGGCAACGCATTTTCTGGGCGTCGCTGATGGGCATCGTCGCCATCGCCTTGCTGATCGCCGGGGGGCTCAGCGCGCTGCAAACCGTCACCATCGCCAGCGCGCTGCCTTTCTCGGCCATCTTGCTGATATCCATTTACGGTTTGCTTAAGGCGCTGCGTCGCGATCTGACCAAGCGCGACAGCCAGAATATGGCCACCATCGCCCCTACCGCCGCCCGCAATCCTATCCCCTGGCAGCGCAGGCTGCGTAATATCGCTTATCTGCCAAAGCGCTCGCTGGTTAAGCGCTTTATGGACGAAGTCATCCAGTCGGCCATGACGCTGGTGCAGGAGGAGCTGAGTAAGCAAGGCACGCTCAGCAGTATCAACACCGGCGCGGAAGATCGCATTCGTTTCGAGGTTGATTTAGGCGATGAGCTTAACTTTATCTATGAAGTCAGACTGCGCGGCTACAGCTCGCCGACCTTCGCCCTGGCCGGGCTGGATAATGATGAACAGCAAGCCGAGCAGCACAAATATTATCGCGCGGAGATCTACCTGAAAGAAGGCGGCCAGAACTACGATGTCATGGGCTGGAATCAGGAGCAGTTGATCAACGATATTCTCGACCAGTACGAAAAGCATCTGCATTTCTTGCATCTGGTGCGCTGAATGCCGACATGCCGTCCCCAGGGGCGGCATTTTTTTGCCCTGCCTTCCTCCCTGCGGCGCTGATGATGCGGGTGGGATGGCGGGCGACCAGAAATAATGCTTACATGTGCAAAGGATTGGGTTGGGGTAACGTTTTGGAGAATCAGGATGCTTTTATGAGGGGGTACTGGAGCGGGTGAAGGGAATCGAACCCTCGTATGCAGCTTGGGAAGCTGCCGTTCTACCATTGAACTACACCCGCATTGGTGTGCGACAGGCATTATAACCGGTTATCGGCGGCGGGCAAGCGGAGATGGCGCGTAACTGTCGATGTTTTAAGCGGTTAAGTCCTGCAGACGAAAAAAAACCGGCGCAGTTGCCCGCACCGGTTGTTGCACGCTAAACGCGATTATTTCTGCGGGCGCATCGCCGGGAACAGAATCACGTCGCGGATGGTGTGGCTGTTGGTGAACAGCATCACCATGCGGTCGATGCCGATGCCCAGACCGGCGGTCGGCGGCAGGCCGTGCTCCAGCGCGGTGACGTAGTCTTCGTCGTAGAACATCGCTTCGTCGTCGCCGGCGTCTTTGGCGTTCACCTGATCGGCGAAGCGCTGCGCCTGGTCTTCGGCGTCGTTCAGCTCGGAGAAGCCGTTGCCGATTTCACGGCCGCCGATGAAGAACTCGAAGCGGTCGGTGATTTCCGGGTTCACGTCGTTGCGGCGCGCCAGCGGCGACACTTCAGCCGGGTACTCGGTGATGAAGGTCGGCTGAATCAGATGGCTTTCCGCCACTTCTTCGAAGATCTCGGTCACGACGCGGCCCAGGCCCCAGCTCTTCTCAACCTTGATGCCGATGGATTCCGCGATGGCCACCGCTTTGCCCATGTCGGCCAGGTCAGCCAGATCGGTTTCCGGACGGTATTTCTTGATCGCCTCGGTCATGGTCAGCTTCTCGAACGGCTTGCCGAAGTCGAACACTTCGTCGCCGTACTGCACCTGAGAGGTGCCCAGCACTTTCTCGGTCAGGGTGCGGAACAGCGTCTCGGTCAGCTCGATCAGGTCTTTGTAATCCGCGTAAGCCATGTAGAGTTCCATCATGGTGAACTCTGGGTTGTGACGCGGAGAAACGCCTTCGTTACGGAAGTTGCGGTTGATTTCGAACACGCGCTCAAAGCCGCCGACCACCAGACGCTTCAGATACAGTTCCGGCGCGATGCGCAGGTACATGTCGATATCCAGCGCATTGTGGTGGGTGATGAACGGACGCGCCGACGCGCCGCCCGGGATCACCTGCATCATCGGGGTTTCGACTTCCATGAAGCCGCGTTCCACCATGAAGTTACGGATAGCTGACATCACCTGAGAACGCACCTTGAAGGTGTTGCGCGATTCTTCGTTGGCGATCAGATCCAGGTAACGCTGGCGGTAACGGGTTTCCTGATCCGCCAGGCCGTGGAATTTGTCCGGCAGCGGACGCAGCGCTTTGGTCAGCAGACGCAGTTCGGTGCAGTGGATCGACAGTTCGCCGGTCTTAGTTTTGAACAGCTTGCCGCGCGCGCCGAGGATATCGCCCAGGTCCCACTTCTTGAACTGCTCGTTGTACACGCCTTCAGCCAGATCGTCGCGCGCGACGTACAGCTGAATGCGGCCGCCCACGTCCTGCAGCGTAACGAAGGATGCCTTGCCCATAATGCGGCGGGTCATCATGCGGCCGGCGACGGTCACTTCTACGCCCAGCGCTTCCAGCTCTTCGTTGTCTTTATCGCCGTACGCGGCGTGCAGTTTGTCGGAGGTGGAGTCGCGACGGAAGTCGTTCGGGAACGCAATGCCGTTCTCACGCAGGCCGGCCAGTTTCTCGCGGCGGGACTGCAGCTCGTTATTGAGATCCAGCGCCTGATCGGCGCCCTGTACTTGTTGTTCAGACATTTCTATTCCTCATAACCCGGCTTTCAAACTTGCCTCAATGAATTTATCCAGGTCGCCATCCAGTACGGCCTGCGTGTTACGCGTTTCGACGTTGGTGCGCAAATCCTTGATGCGGGAGTCATCCAGCACGTAAGAACGGATTTGGCTGCCCCAGCCGATGTCGGACTTGTTGTCTTCCATCGCCTGTTTATCAGCATTTTTCTTTTGCATCTCAAACTCGTACAGCTTGGCTCGCAGCTGTTTAAACGCTTGATCCTTGTTCTTATGCTGAGAACGATCGTTCTGGCACTGCACCACGATGTTGGTTGGCAGGTGAGTAATACGTACGGCGGATTCGGTTTTGTTGACGTGCTGACCGCCCGCACCGGAGGCGCGGTACACGTCGATGCGCAGATCCGCCGGGTTGATATCGATGTCGATATCGTCGTCCACTTCCGGGTAGATGAACACCGAACTGAACGAGGTGTGGCGACGGCCGCCGGAGTCGAACGGGCTCTTGCGCACCAGGCGGTGAACGCCGGTTTCAGTGCGCAACCAGCCGAACGCGTAGTCGCCGATGATCTTGATGGTGGCCGATTTCAGGCCCGCAACGTCGCCGTCGGACTCTTCGATCACTTCGGTCTTGAAGCCCTTGGCTTCGGCCCAGCGCAGGTACATGCGCAGCAGCATGCTGGCCCAGTCTTGCGCTTCGGTGCCGCCGGAGCCGGCCTGAATGTCCAGATAGCAGTCGGCGCTGTCGTATTCGCCAGAGAACATGCGGCGGAATTCCAGCTGCTCGAGCTTGGCGATCAGTTGATCGAGTTCGGCGACCGCTTCGTTGAAGGTCTCTTCATCGTCGGCTTCCACCGCCAGTTCCAGCAGACCGCTGACGTCTTCGCTGCCCTGCTGCAGGTGATCGATGGTTTCAACGATGGCTTCCAGCGCGGCGCGCTCTTTGCCGAGCGCCTGTGCGCGCTCCGGTTCGTTCCAAACGTCCGGCTGCTCCAGCTCGGCGTTGACTTCTTCTAGGCGTTCCTTCTTGGCATCATAGTCAAAGATACCCCCTAAGAACCGCAGTCCGCTCGGACAGGTCCTGAATTCGGTTTTTTACCGGGTTAATTTCAAACATGGTTTTGCGTTCTTTTACGTTGATGTCGTCGATGGCGGAATGCCATTGGAACCGCTAATTCTAACGGATCCGGGCGGCAGTTTATAGCGAGTTGGTCAGTTTTTGTGGCGATCGGGAAGGATGCCGGGGATTGGAGAGCCCAATCCCCGAGTTGTGTTCAATTTCGCCTCAGCGCGGCCAAAGGTGCTGGATCAGCAGTTGCACGTTGCGGTTGCCGCGAAACTCGTTGACGTCGAGTTTGTAGGCCAGTTCCACTTCGCGCACGCTGCTGTCCGGCCACAGCGTGGTGTCCACGTTGAACGCGATGCCGTCGAGCAACGGGCCGCCGCCAAGCGGTTCCACCATCAGCTTCAGGTGTTTCTCACCCACCAACCGCTGCTGCAGGATGCGGAACTTGCCGTCGAAGGTCGGTTCCGGGAACGCCTGGCCCCACGGGCCGCCCTCGCGCAGCAGCTCCGCCGTCGTCAACGACAGCTCCTGCATCGCCAGTTCGCCATCGGACCAGATCACCCCTTCCAACATCGCCGGATCGAGCCATTCGCCCACCAGCTCGCCGAAACGCTGGCGGAACTCGTCGAATTTAGCCTCTTCCAGCGACAGCCCGGCCGCCATCGCGTGGCCGCCGAACTTCATCATCAGCCCGGGGTTCAGCATATCCAGCCGCTCCAGCGCGTCGCGCATGTGCAAGCCGGGCACCGAACGGCCGGAGCCTTTCAGGATGCCGTCGCCCGCCGGCGCGAAAGCGATCACCGGACGGTGGAAACGCTCTTTGATGCGCGAAGCGAGGATGCCCACCACGCCCTGATGCCATTCCGGATGATACATCGCCAGCCCGTAAGGCAGCTCGGTGCTGGTGCGCTCCAGCTGATCGCACAGCTGCAGGGCTTCCACCTGCATGCCCTGCTCTATCTCGCGTCGCGTCTGGTTCAGCGCATCGAGATCGTTGGCCAGCATGCGCGCCTGCGCGATGTCGTCGCTCAGCAGCAGCGCCACACCGATCGACATGTCGTCCAGCCTGCCGGCGGCGTTGAGCCGCGGGCCGAGGGCGAAACCGAGATCGTTGGCCGCCAGTTGGCGGGCGTCGCGGTTGGCCACCTCAAGCAGCGCGCGGATGCCCGGTCGGCATTTGCCGGCGCGAATACGGTTTAACCCCTGATACACCAGAATGCGGTTGTTGGCGTCCAGCGGCACCACGTCGGCCACGGTGCCGAGCGCCACCAGATCCAGCAGTTCCGCCAGATTCGGCATCGCCAGCGCGCGCTGCTCGAACCAGCCGCTGTCCCGCAGCCGGGCGCGCAGCGCCAGCATCAGGTAGAACGCCACGCCTACCCCCGCCAGCGATTTGGACGGGAAGGCGCAGCCGCGCAGGTTGGGGTTAACGATCGCTTCAGCCGCCGGCAGGGTCTCGCCCGGCAGGTGGTGATCGGTCACCAGCACCTGCATGCCTTTGGCGTGCGCCACGTCGACGCCGGCGTGGGAGGAGATGCCGTTATCGACGGTAACAATGAGTTCTGCGCCGCGCGCCGCCGCCTGCTCCACCACTTCGGGGCTCAGGCCGTAACCGTCTTCGAAACGGTTAGGCACCAGATAATCGACGGCTGCGCCGCCCATGCTGCGCAGCGCCAGCACCGTCAGCGCGGTGCTGGTGGCGCCATCGGCGTCGAAATCGCCCACCACCATGATGCGGCGACCGTCGGCCAGCGCTTGCTGCAACAGGCTGACGGCGTCGTCGATGCCGTCCAGCTGTTGCCAGGGCAGCATGCCCTTAACGCCGCGCTCCAGCTCTTGCTCAGCCTGCACGCCGCGCAGGGCGTAAAGCCGACGCAGAAGCGGCGGCAAACTGGCAGGCAGATGCGTGTCGTCCGCCGCCGGGCGGCGGCGTAGTTGCGTTTTGATACTCACCGGCGATTAACCACCGGCTTTGGTGGCGGCCTGATGCGCGTCCAGCATGGCGGCCATCTCTTTCGGCCCCTGATAGCCCGGGATCATCATGCCGTTTTCCAGGATGATGGCCGGCGTGCCCTGAATGCCGAACTGCACGCCCAGCTCGTAATGCTTGCTGATGTCGGTTTTGCAGGTCGCCGGAGAAACGGCGTCGCCCTTCATGGCGGCGTCGAACGCCTTGGCCTTGTCGGCGGTGCACCAGATCGACTGCATGTCTTTTTCAGCCTGGGAAGCCAGCCCCTGGCGCGGGAACGCCAGGTAACGCACGGTAATGCCCAGATCGTTGTACTCTTTCATCTGCTGATGCAGTTTGTGACAGTAACCGCAGGTGATATCGGTGAACACGGTGATCACGTGTTTCTCTTTCGGCGCTTTGTAAACGATCATCTGATCTTTCAGCGCGTCCATCTTGGTGCTCAGCAGTTGGTTGGTCACGTTGACCGGCTCTTTGCCGCTGACGTCGAACAGCGGGCCCTGCAGGATGTGCTTGCCGTCTTCGGAGGCGTACAGCACGCCGCTGTCGGTCAGCACGGTTTTCAGGCCGTTGACCGGCGAAGGCTGCACGTCCGCCTGCTGAATGCCCAGGCTGGCGAGCGCTTTTTTGATCGCCGCGTCATCGGCATGGGCGGCGCCGGCCACCGAAGCCACCAGCAGAGAGAGCAGCATTAAACCTTTTTTCATTGTTCCAATCCTTTCGAACCCGCCGCTCAGGCGCGCGGGTGATGCTGTTGATGTAGCTGTTTCAGTCGTTCGGTCGCTACATGAGTATAAATTTGCGTGGTCGAGAGATCGCTGTGGCCTAACAACATCTGTACGACACGGAGATCGGCCCCATGGTTCAGCAAATGGGTGGCGAACGCGTGCCGCAACACGTGCGGCGACAGACGCTCGCTGTCGATGCCCGCAAGGATGGCATAGTGTTTGATGCGATGCCAGAACGTCTGTCGGGTCATTTGCTGACACCGGTTGCTAGGGAACAGCACATCCAGCGTCTGGCCGTTGACCAGCCACGGGCGACCGTGCTCCAGATAATTTTCGATCCAGTAGACCGCTTCTTCGCCCAGCGGCACCAGCCGCTCCTTGTTGCCCTTGCCGATCACCCGCACCACGCCCTGACGCAGGCTGACATCGCTGATGTTCAACCCCACCAGCTCAGAGACCCGCAGCCCGGTCGCGTACAACACCTCGAGCATCGCCTTGTCGCGCAGCTCCAGCGGCTGATCGACGCAGGGCGCCTGCAGCAGCGCATCGACCTGCGCCTCGCTCAGATCCTTCGGCAAACGCTGCGGCAACTTCGGGGAAGCCAGCTGCGCGGTGGGATCGTCGGCGCGCAGCTTTTCGCGGTACAGATACTGAAACAGGCGACGCATGGCGCTCAGCAAGCGCGCAGAGCTGGTGGCCTTGTAGCCACCGTCCACCCGCTCGGCGAGAAACGCCTGCAGATCCAAGGCCTGCGCCTGCAGCAAGTCGGTGTTTTGCTGGCCAAGCCAGGCGCCCAGGGCCTGCAAATCCAGCCGGTAGGAGGCCAGCGTATTTTCCGCCAGATTGCGCTCAAGCCACAGCGCATCCAGGAATTGCTCAATCAGCGCATTGTCTTGCTGTTGCACGCGGTCCTCTCTTCGTTGCATTTCCACCCGCGCCATTATGCCTTAAGCCGACGCAAATCAGGTATACTCGCTGCAATTCTCTAAACAGCAACGTAACGGTTTACACATGAAGATTGGTCTGTTTTACGGCTCCAGCACCTGCTACACCGAGATGGCGGCAGAAAAAATCCGTGAGATTCTGGGTGAAGACCTGGTCGACCTGCACAACCTGAAAGACGTCTCGCCCAAGCTGATGGAGGACTATTCCATTCTCATCCTCGGCATCCCGACCTGGGATTTCGGCGAACTGCAGGAAGACTGGGAAGCGATCTGGCCGCAGCTGCCGGCGCTGGATCTGAAAGGCAAGATCGTCGCCATGTACGGCATGGGCGATCAGCTCGGTTACGGCGAGTGGTTCCTCGACGCGCTGGGTATGCTGCACGATCACATCGCGCCGCTGGGCGTGCAGTTCATCGGCTTCTGGCCAACTGAGGGCTTCGAGTTCACCAGCCCCAAACCGCTGAGCGCCGACGGCAAACACTTCGTCGGCCTGGCGCTCGATGAGGTCAACCAATACGACCTGAGCGAAGAGCGCCTGCAGCAATGGTGCGAACAGATCCTGTTGGAGATGGAGCCGCTGCTGTAGCCGCTATCGGGCGCGTAGCGCGCCCGATCCCCCTCGCTTATTTCCACAGACGGAAGCGTTGCTCGTCTTCCGCAGCTGGCGTTTCCTTGGTCAAACGCGCCGGATCAGCCACCTGATACCAGTCCAGTTTGCGCGTCAACAGCATAATGCCCGCCAGAATGGCGAACAGCAGCCCTGCTCCCAGCACCAACGCATTGTCCTCCGACTGCAACAGCAAATAGAGCACGCCATACAACAGCAATAGGCTCGCGGCGAACAGCGCACCGCGCAGCTTGCCGCGCAGTACGGCGCTCAGATAAAAGCCGATCAGTCCGCTGCAGGCGATGCTGGCCGCCAGGTAAGCGAGAGCGAATCCCAGGTGTTCGGAGAAGGCCAGCAGAATCAGGTAGAACAATACCAGCGCCGCGCCGACCAACAGATATTGAATCGGGTGCACCCGCAGCCCGGTCAGGGTTTCGAACAGGAAAAATGCCATAAACGTCAGCCCGATAAACAGCAGCGCGTATTTGACCGCGCGCTCGGTCAGCTGATAATGATCGACCGGTTCGACCAGGCTGGCGCTGAAGGCCGGCAGTTTGTCCTCGTCGATAATGCCATCGTCGTAATAGAACGCACTGTTGATGTTGTTGGCAAACCAGGTGCTGCGCCAGCGAGCGCTAAACCCCTGCTCCGTCACCTTGCGTTCGTCCGGCAGGAAGTTGCCGAGGAAATTCGGATGCGGCCAGTTGCTTTGCAGCTGCAGCTCGCTGCTGCGCCCCAGCGGCACCAGCGACAGGCTGCTGGTGCCCGCCAACGTCAGGGTGAAGTCGGCGTTCAGCCCCTCTTTTTGTTGCAGCATCGCCAGCGTCAGCGGGGCGTGGATCCCCTGGCGCAACGCTCCCACGCCGGTGCCCGGCTCAAACGCCACCGGCTGCGGCATTACCAGCGGGGAAATGCTCTTGATGCCGCGAGAGTCACTCAGCGCCACCAGCAGGAACGGCTGGCCGACGGTCACGTTGGCGCGTTGCAAATCCGTCAGCTCCGGCTGGCCGAAACGCACCTTGAAACTCAGCGGCCCCTGGTAAACCTGCGTTTGATAAATACCCAGTTTGCGCACCTCTACTTTCGGCGCCCCCTGCACCTGAAGCGACTCAGGCAGCAAATAGCGGTAATGCTGCACCCGCTGCACTACCGTTTGCCCTTTCTCGTCTTTCTTCTCTTCGCGTTCGACATAGGGAATGACAATCAACGGGCCAAGCACGCGCTGCGCCCCGCTGGTGCTTTCGCTCACCTGCCCGACCACGCTTTGCCGATAGCCGCTGCGCTCGTCGATCACGCTCATCAGTTGGGCGATGGGGATCAACATCACCACCATCAATCCCAGCAGCGTGGTTATTTTCCAGAAAAGTACCGATTTCATCATGCTCGCTCCTCGTAGGTTATGAGGCCACGATAAAATCCGCAGGTGAAATCAGAATGTGGTTATGTGAAGGGAAGGTGAAGTTACAGCGATAACATGAAAGTCGCTTCCACCCCGTGCGGCCGGCGGTTGCACAGGTGAATGCCGCCATGATGCAGACGGGCGACCTCCTGCACGAAGTTCAGCCCCAGCCCGCTGCTTTTCGGCCGTTCGGCGCGCGGCAGCGAATAAAAACGCTCGAACACCTTATCGAGCGCATAGTCCGGAATGCCGCTGCCGTCATCGCAAACGCTGATGCAGTAATGCTGTTCCCGCCGTTCGCCTCGCACGCTGACGCAACCGCCCGGCGGAGTAAAGTCGATCGCATTGTCCAGCAGGTTGGTCAGCGCCTGGCTGATCAGCAACGCATCGCCGTTCAGCGTCACCTCCGCCAACGCCTCCAGTTGCAATCTGATGCCGCGCTGCGTCGCCTGCGCCTCTTTGCCCGCCATCGTCTGGCTGACCAGCGCCGCGATCGCGATGGGCGCGGTCTCCATGTCTGGCCGACTCTCCAGCCGCGCCTGCACCAGCAGTTTGTCCACCAGTTGCTGGATGCGTGCGCTTTGCTGCTCGATGTTGGTGAGAAAACGCCGGGCGGTCTCCGGCGGCGGCAGTTCCTGCAACAGCTCCGCCGCGCCCCTGATCGCCGCCAGCGGGCTTTTCAGCTCATGCGTCAGGGTATGTGCATACTGTTCGATATAAGCTTTGCCTTCCAGCTTCAGCCGCATGCTCTCCAACGCCTGCGCCAGCTGCGTCAATTCCCGGCCGCCCACTTTGGGCAGCGGCGCGATTTCCCCTTGCGCCACCCCGTCGGCATAACGCACCAGCCGGCCTATCGAACGGTTGATCCACCAGACGAATACCGCGCCGATCAGCAGCGCAATCCCCAGCAGCAACGCGCCGGCCCACAGAATGCGCCGTTCGCTGCGTTTGATCACCGGCGCCATGGTGCTGTTGGGTTTGCCCACGGTGAGCACGCCGATAATACGCCCTTGTTCTATCACCGGCGCGGCCACATACATCACCGAACTGTTTTCATCTTCTGGATCGCTGCGGGTACTGCGAGCGCCGTACTCACCGCGTAGCGTCCGATAAACGTCATTCCAGCGCGAATAGTCCTGCCCCTGCGCGCGGCCGGCAGAATCGAAGATAACCCGCCCCTGGGCATCGGTAAGATAGACGTGGTATTCGCTGCGATCCTTGCGGATGCCGGAGATATTGGCGCCGATCGGCCGCTGGTTCAGCTGCGTGAACGCCTGCGCCAGTTGGCCATGCGCCGCATCGCCGCGCTGCATGTCCTGACGGGCGATCTGCGCCAGCAGGTTGGCGGTGTCCACCAGCGTGCCTTCGGTAGCGCGCCGCACGCCGGGCTTCACTTCCTGGACGAAAATGCTCAGCACGAAGTACCCGGCCACCGCCACGATCAGAAAATATCCCAGCAGCAGGCGCAGGCCAATTTTCATGGCTGGCGGCTCACGCTGTAGCCCAATCCGCGGTGGGTGTGGATCGGCGGCTCACCGGGCTCAACCGCACGCAGCTTGGCGCGCAGCGTTTTAATGTGGGTATCGACGGTGCGATCCAGGCTTTCTTCCGCCTGCGCCCAAACGCTTTCCATCAGTTGCTGCCGCGAGAACACCCGTCCCGGCGCCAACAGCAGCGTCTTCAGCAGCAGGTATTCGTAACGGGTCAGCGGCAGCGGCCGCTGATGGTAGGAGATGGTGGCCGCGTCTTCATCGAGCGTGAAAGCACCGAAATGGTAGCGCGCGCTCTGTTGCAGACGCTGCTGCTTATGCAGGCGGCGCAAAATGGTGCGCACCCGGGCGCTGACCTCACGAGGGGAGAACGGCTTGGCGACATAGTCGTCGGCGCCGATCTCCAGCCCGATCAGGCGATCCACTTCATCACTGCGGGCGGTAAGAAACAGAATCGGCAGGTCAGCCGCCTGAGCCAGTAGGCGGCGACACAATTCAAAGCCGTTGATATCCGGCAAACCGACATCGAGGATAGCGAGCACGGGCGCGCCTTGCGCCAGCGCCTGCAACGCCGGTTCCGCACGTTCGAACCAGCGTACTTCGAAGCCTTCGCTCTCCAGCGTGTAAACCAGCGTATCGGCAATGCTGGGTTCATCCTCCACCAACCAGAGTACGGGTTTCATCAGGCCTCCTCGCCGTCACCCGCCGGCGGATACAGCAACAGCTGCCGCAGGTGGCGCCACTCCTCTTTGCTCATGCAGTCGGAAGCCAGCCACAGCCGGCGGCGCTTTTTGCCCTCCGTCGGCTGCAGCGTCAGCAGCATGCCGTAACCCGGCATCCACGGTTTTTTCGCCAGCCGCCACTCGCGGCCGTGCCAGCTGAAGCGCCGGTCCGCCAGCAGCCGCAGCTCGCCCTGCACCGCAGCGATGCGCTTCTGGCTGCGAATGCACTGAAACACCACCAGCGTCAGCAACACCAGCCAGAGCGGACCAAAGCCTTCCGGCCAGGGCGAAATCAGGATCAGCAGGATCAGGACGCCGTGGGTCAACAGAGAGAACAGCTGGGTGCGCCAGGAAATGCGGATATCACATCGCCACTGGGCCACGATCTTTATTTCGCGTTTGGATCAGGGTCACCATTCTTTGCAGCTCGCTGTCCTGCGGCGCGCCATGATTCATCAGCCAGTTGAACAAATCGGGATCGTCGCACTCGAGCAGACGGATGAACAGCGCCTTGTCCGCGTCATTCAGGCTGTCGTATTCGTATTCGAAGAACGGCATGATGGAGATGTCCAGCTCGCGCATGCCACGACGGCAAGCCCAGTGAATACGTGCTTTGTTGTTAATATCCATGTTGTTATGACTTACCTCTTTTCAGCGCGGCAGCGCCAGCGCAGGGTTCAAATGACACACTGTATGGCAACGCCGTCGCAATATAATTCCATCAACCGGGGATCTGTCTGCAAGGGTGCCCTGGCCGCAAGCCTATAGAGTAACAATTTGACATACACGCCGGGAAGGCGCTTTGTGGCGGAAAACGCAATAAAGCGCAAAATGCCAAAAAAAGCGCCCCCCGGCGCCGCGGCGCGAATAACAGTTTGCAAAGCCCGCCGCCTCTTTTACCATGGGTTCAATACCCTTCAGGTAAGCTAAACGTTGAGCAGGAACTTACTATGGCGCATAACATTCCATTCCCACCCCGTCAGCCCTCCGCTTCCACCCATCTGCCCCTGACGCTGATCTCGCTGGAAGATTGGGCGCTGGTGACGCTGAACGGGCCGGACGCGGTGAAATATCTCCAGGGCCAGGTGACGGCGGACATCGACGCGCTGGCGGCCGATCAACACGTGCTGTGCGCCCACTGCGACGCCAAGGGCAAAATGTGGAGCAACCTGCGTCTGTTCCACCGTGGCGAAGGCTTCGCCTATCTGGAGCGCCGCAGCGTGCTGGACAGCCAACTGGCTGAAATCAAAAAATATGCGGTGTTTTCCAAAGTCACCATCGCCGCCGATAATGACGCGGTATTGCTGGGGGTCGCCGGTTTCCAGGCGCGCGCCGCGCTGGCGGGCCTGTTCGCCACGCTGCCGAGCGTCGAGCACCCGGTGGTGCAGGAAGGCGAAACCACGCTGCTGCACTTCGCTGCGCCGGCGGAACGTTTTCTGCTGGTGACCCGCCCCGCCGTGGCCGAACAGCTGATCGGCAAACTGCATGATCAGGCGGAACTGAATGACAGCAGCCAGTGGCTGGCGCTGGAGATCGAAGCCGGTTATCCGATTATCGACGCCGCCAACAGCGCGCAGCTGATCCCGCAGGCCACCAACCTGCAGGCGCTGGAAGGCATCAGCTTCAGCAAGGGCTGCTATACCGGCCAGGAGATGGTGGCGCGCGCCAAATTCCGCGGCGCCAACAAACGCGCGCTCTACTGGCTGGAAGGTAAAGCCGCTCGCGCCCCGCAGGCGGCGGAAGATCTGGAGCTGCAGCTGGGTGAAAACTGGCGCCGCACCGGCACCGTACTGGCGTCGAGCCAATTGGCCGACGGCACGCTGTGGGTGCAGGTGGTGATGAACAACGATTTGGACGCCGACAGCAAGCTGCGGGTACGCGACGATGCCGCCAGCCAGTTGGCGATCAAACCGTTGCCCTACTCGCTGGCCGAAGAGAAATAATCCGTCGGCCGCAGGCGCCCTGCCTGCGGCCATCTTCGTTACTCGTCCAACTCCCCGTCGCGCTGCACCAGATAAATCAGCACCAAAATGATGGTGATGAAGAAACGAAAGGCATCGGGAACGCCGTTCCACTGCTTCGACATCCACATGCCGAACCACTCGCCGCCTATCGACATGAAACCGACCTGCCAGGTGAGGAAGCCCAGCGTCAGGCCGACCACCGCCAGCTTTTTGCGGCCGTTGAAGGCCCTGGCGGGCAGTTTCAGGCCGCCCAACAGTCGCAGGCCGCCGATCCAGCACAGCAGCGCGGTCAGGCTTTCCAGCGCGATGATGAAAATATAACCGGCGTGATGCAGCCACGGCGTCTGTATCGAGCGATAGCCGATGGTGGCGTCGGGGAAAATCGTGTCCATCATAAAGACATGGCGCACAAAGGCGAAGTTGGAGCCGTAGTCGGTGATGTTGCCGAAGGCGACCAGCGAAGCGAACAAGGCGATAGCGCAGACCAGCAGCGCTTTGGATAAGCGAACGATCATCTTGGTGAGTCCTGAACAGAGGTTAAAGAAACGGTATGCGGGCTCAGAAATGAAGGAACGGGCTTGCTGGATACCCGAAAGAAGCAAGCGCCTCTTTTTTAAAACAAAAGAGGCGCCAGTTCAATACGCATTCAGACGTAGCGGCAACGCTTAGACGTACAGGTAGATCGCCATGAAATGGCAGGCGCTGCCACCGAGCACGAAGCCGTGCCAGATGGCGTGGCCAAAGCGAATGCGCTTGGAAGCGTAGAAAATCACGCCCAGGGTATAGACCACCCCGCCGATCGCCAGCAGCGTGACGCCGCCGGCCTCCAGCCGCGTGACCAACTGATAAATCACGATCAGCGACAGCCAGCCCATCGTCAGGTAGGTCACCAACGACAGGGCTTCAAAACGGTGGGCGAAGGCCAGTTTGAACAGCACGCCGAGCAGCGCCAAACCCCAGATTACGGCCATCAATCCCTTCGCCAGCGGCGAATCCAGCCCCACCAGCAAAAACGGCGTGTAAGTGCCGGCAATCAGGAGATAAATGGCGCAGTGATCGAACTTTTTCAGCCAATGCTTGGCCTTCTGGTGCGGAATCGCATGGTACAGCGTGGAAGCGAGAAACAGCAGGATCATACTGCCGCCGTACAGGCTGTAACTGGTGATGGCCGTCGCATCGGCGCCGGTATTCACCGCCTGCACCAACAGCAACACCAGGCCGACGATGCCGAACACCAGCCCGATGCCATGGCTGATGCTGTTGGCGATCTCTTCCGCCCACGGATAAGCCGCGGCGACAATCTTATTGGTCCCGGCTTTCACTACGTCCGTTTTCCCCATAACGCGCAACCCCTCAAAATGCCCTGCTTTGTTCGAAATTAACGCAAAGCAGCTTAACTGAGAATAATTCCAGTGTACACGTGTACGCTAAAATAAAAATGTGAACGCGTGTAACCATCGAAATCCCCTGCCCGGTGGTCTACAATCGTCAGGCTTCAACCCACCCACCTTGAGGTTTACACCATGTCATCCGCTGTACCCGCGTTAGATTTCGGTTCAATGACCCAGGCCATCCAGTTCCTGATGGAAATCGATAAGTTGAAAGGCGTGCAACGCCGCACCAAAGTGCTGGGCACCCAGCGCCAGGAAAACTCCGCCGAACACAGTTGGCACTTCGCCATCGCCGCCATGAGCCTGGCCCCGTACGCCGGTGATGACGTAGACATTCAGCGCGTGATCCAGATGGCGCTGCTGCATGACATCGTGGAAATCGACGCCGGTGACGTGCTGGTCTACGATCTGGCCGCCCGCGCGGCGATCCACGATCAGGAAGTGGCGGCGGCACGTCGTCTGTTCGGCATGTTGCCGCAGACACAGCGCGAGTATTTCACCGCTTTATGGCAGGAGTATGAAGAGGGCGAAAGCGCCGATGCCCGCTTCGCCTTGCTGCTGGATCGCACCATGCCGATGCTGATGAACCTGCACAACGAAGGCCAGAGCTGGGTGGAAAACGGCATCAGCCTGGAGCAGGTACTGTCGCGCAATGCGGCGATCGCCGACGTGCATCCCGAGCTGTGGCGCCACCTGGAGCAACATCTGCGGGACGCGCAGCGCAAAGGCTGGTTGAAATAAGGGAACCGGGCTGCCGCCTCCGCGCCGCAGCCCGTTATCGTCACGCGAACGTCCGTTGGCGTTCCAACGCCTCCTCATAGCTCGGCATCGATCCCGCCGCACCGGCGCGCTCCACGTAGACCGCCGCGTAGGCGGCGGCAAAGCGCACCGCCTCGGCTAACGGCACCTGATTCGCCAGCTGCGCCGCCAGGGCGCCGTTAAACGCATCGCCCGCGCCGGTGGTGTCTTTCGGCTGTGCCGGAAACGCCGGGATCAGTTCGCTGTTTTCCCCGTCCGAGAACAACGCCCCTTGCGTGCCCAACGTCACGATCAGCAAACGAATGCCCTTGGCGTGCAACACCTGCGCCGCCTGGCGCGCCGAAGCCACATCGCGCACCGGCACGCCGGTCAGCAACGTGCACTCGGTGGCGTTGGGCGTCAGCAGATCGACCTGCGCCAACAGGCTGTCCGGCACCGGCTGAAACGGCGCCGGGTTGAGTATGATGAACGTTTGCGCTTCGCGGGCAATGGCGATCACCTGCTCGATCGCCGGCAGGTTGTTCTCCAATTGAGTCAGTAGAATATCCGCCGCGGCGATCGCCGGCCGGCACTGACGCACCTCGTCTTCGCTGACCGTCAGGTTGGCGCCGGGATCGACGGCGATCATGTTTTCCGCATCCTCGCCGGCAACGTAGATAAGCGCATTGCCGGTGGGGCAATCGCCGGTAGAGAACAGCGTCACCGCATCGAAACCGGCGGCGGCGAGGTGGCGCCGGGCGAAGGTGCCGAAGTCGTCGCGCCCCACCTTGCCGATATAATGCACCCGCGCCCCGGCGCGCAGCGCGGCGGTCGCCTGGTTGGCGCCCTTGCCGCCCGCGCCCATCATGCTGTTACGGGCGATCAGCGATTCGCCGGGCTGCGGAAAGCGCGCCATGCCGGCGACGATATCCAGGTTGAACGAACCAAACACGCAGACTTTGCCTTTCATTGCTGGTACTCCCTGCTCAATTGGAGGTGGCGCCGGGCGGCCAGACAGGCGCCTTTGCTGCCGGTTTCATCGCTGAGGCGGCTGACGGAGATCGTCAGCCCCTGCGCCGGCTGCGGCGCGCGCAGATGACGGCGGATCTCCTGCTCCAGCCGCGCCAGCGGAAAACCGCGCATGGTGATCACGCCGCCGCCCAGGATCAGGCGCTGGGGGTCGATCACGTTCATTTCGACGGCGATGGTCTGCGCCAATCGCTCGACGAAGCGCTGCAGCTCCGGATGATCGCCGTGGCGTTCGAACAACCGGTCGAACGGCGTTTGCGCCGCGTTGGCGCGCGCCCAGCCAGTTAGCCAGTGACCGGACGTCAGACTCTCGACGCAGCCCCGTTTACCGCACGGGCATTCGCCCTGATGGCCCGGCCAGGGAATGTGCCCCAGCTCGCCGGCGGCGCCGTGCGCGCCGTGGTAAAAATCGCCGTTCAGCCATAGGCTGTTGCCCATGCCGGTGCCCAGATACAGCCCGACCGCCACCTGCGGCAACGCCGGCAGCTGCTGCAGATCCCACCACAGCAGATGATTGACGTCCTTGTCCATTCGCACCGGCAGCGCCAGCAAATCGGCCAACAACGCCGCCACCGGCTGAGCGTCCAGCGCCGGGATAAACGGCAGCGACAGCACCCGCGAGCGATCGCGGCTGAGGATCCCCGGCAGCCCCAGCATCACCTGCGCCACCTGACGATCTTGGCAATGCCCGGCGATCAGCCGGCCCAACGCCGCCAGCGGATCGGCCTGCCGCGCCCAGTCGGCGGTCGCTATCTTGCGGTAACCGCTGAATTCACCTTCATCATCCATCAACAGCAGGCGGGTATTGGTGCCGCCGACGTCAACGCCAAGAAAATACCGCATCATGTCCCCCGCCTCAGGCCGCCTGCCGCATCTGATCCAGCATTTTTTCCCATGCCGTCTCCAGATCCGGATCGAGATTGAACAGCCCGGAGCTGCCGACGATCAACACTTCTGCACCGGCGCCCATCAGATCGCGGTAAGTGCGCTGGTTGCAGGATCCGTCGATCTCGATCAGATAGCGCAGATTTTGTTGGCTTTTCAGGTCGCGCAATTGGCGGATCTTTTCCAGCATTTCGGGAATGAATGGCTGCCCGGCATAGCCCGGATCGACGGTCATGACGGTGACCTTGTCCAGCAGGTGAAGGTAGTGACGAATAAACTCCACCGGCGTGGCCGGGTTCAGCACCACCCCCACTTTTTTGCCCAGCGCGCGGATTTGATTGATCACCCGAAACGCGTCGCGGTTGATGGTTTCAGCGTGCGGGCAGATAAAGTCCGCGCCGGCGCGGGCGATTGGCTCGATAAAGTCGGTCGGGTTCTCCACCATCAGATGCACATCCAGCAACAACGAAGTGTGCGGGCGGATCTGTTCGATAAAGAACGGCGACAGCGTGATGTTTTTAACGTAATGCCCGTCCATGATGTCGATATGCAGCATATCGGCGCGGCGGTTCAGCACCGCCAACTGTTGGCGGATATCCATCAGGTTCATGCACATCAGTGAAGGCGAAATCTGGTATTTCATTAGCGTTATCCTGCACAAAAGGGAAAAGGATCAATGGCCCGCCGCAGTTCTGGCCTGGGCCGCGCTGCGGCGCATCGCCCGCCGCTGCCGATAGCGATGCCGGAAAAACTTCAGCGCCAGCACCGCGATCAGCACGGCGCCCCACATCGCCAGACTGAAATGCGGGCTGACGTTCATCAGGTTCAGACCGGTCGCGATCACCTGCAGCACGATCAGCGCCAGCACCACGCCGCTGACCCGGCCAAAACCGCCGAACGGATCGGTGCCGCCCAGAATGATCGCCAGCACCGTGAGCAGCAGGTAAGAGTCGCCGTAGCCCATGCGCGCCGAGTTGAAGCGCGCCATCATCACCAGCCCGGCAATGACGCACAGCAGGCTGGAGAGGGTGTAAATGGCGATCAGCACCCGATGAGTATTCACGCCGCTGAAGTGGGTGGCGTTGATGTTGCTGCCGCTCATGTAGATGCATTTGCCGAGCCGGGTTTTCTGCAGGAACAGCGCCAGCAAGGCGGCGACCGCCAGGAAGATCCACAGTGGCACCGGCACGCCCAGCACGCTCTCGGCGCCGATAAACCGCACGATCTCCGGCATGCCGCTCAGGGCTGCGCCGCGCGTCAGGTAGATGCCGATGCCGTTGACCGTGGTCATGGTGGCCAGCGTCACCAAAATCGGGTGCGCGCCGACGTAGGCCACCAGTGCGCCGGTCGCCGCGCCGATAAGCCCGGCCAGCAGCATCGCCGCCGCCAGCGCCAAGGCCAGCCACAGCGCCTGCAAGCCCAGCCCGGCGTCCGCCGGCAGGTAGCTGATGAACAGCCAGGCCATCAGCAGGCTGGTCAGGTTGGCGCTGGCGATAATGCACAGGTTCAGGCCGCCGCTGAGGATCGGAATGAACATCGCCAGCGTCAGCAGGCCCAGTTCCGGCAGTTGGAAGGCCACGCTGGTGAAGGTGGCGCCGCTGAAGAAGCGCCCCGGCATCAGCAGGCTGAAGGCGAGTACCACCGCCAGCAGCAAGGCCAGCAAACCGACGGCGGCCCCGTCCAGACGAAATTTCAGGTTGTTGCCCATCAAGCGCTCCTCAGGCGAAACCAACGTCGGTTTCTTTGCGTTTCTTGTAGTGAGTGACGGTGATCGCCGCGACGATCACCAGACCGATCACCACGTTCATGAAGTAGCTGGACACGCCGATCAGGTTAAGGCCGTTTTTCAGCACGCCGATCAGGAACACGCCCATCAGCGTGCCGACAACGCTGCCCTTGCCGCCGTTCAGGCTGGCGCCACCCAGCACCGCCGCCGCCAGCACGTCGAGCTCGCCGCCCACCAGCGCGTTGGGCACCACTTCCCCCATGCGATACACCTGCACCAGGCCGCCGATCGCCGCCATCGCGCCCAGATAGCCATAGGCGAACAGATGCAGCAGACCGACGCGGATGCCGATGCGCCGCGCCGACTCCGCATCCCCGCCCACGGCAAACAGCTGGCGCCCGAGGTGCGTTTTGTTCAGCAGCAGCCAGGTCAGCAGCGCCACCGCCAGCATCACCAGCGTCGGCAAACCGAGCTGATAGCTCTGCTCACCCAGTTGGAACGGCAGCACGCTGCGCGGCAGCGTCCACCAGTCCGGCAATGCGTACAGGCTGCGGCCGTTGGTCAGCCACATCAGCATGCCGAACAACAACGCCTGCATGCTGATGGTGACGATGATCGAGACGATGCGCAGGCAGTAGATCAACAGCGCGTTGACCATGCCGAGCGCGGCGCCGATCGCCAACGCCAGCAAAATACTGCCCGTCGGGCTGGCCAGGCCGTAATGCGTCGCCAGCGTGGCGATCAGGTACTGCACCACCGAGGCGACTGCGGCGAAGGAAATGTCGATGCCGCCGGTCACCAGCACCACGAACAGGCCGAGAGCGAATATGCCGCTCACCGCGTAGCTTTCGCTGAGATCGAGCAGGTTTTGCACCGTCAAAAACTGATCGCTGAGCAGCGAAAAGACGATGACCGTCAGCAGCAGCACCCAGGCCAGGTAGCCTTCGTTGCCGCGCGGTTTCAGACTGAATCTACGCATTAACCGCCTCCGCCAGCTGCTGCTGGCTCACCTGCTCCGGCAGGTACTCGCCGATCACGCTGCCGCCGCTGAAGTGCAGCACCCGATCGCAGTTGTAATACACCTCGGGCACCTCGTCGGAGATCAGCAGAATCGCGATCCCCTCCTGCGCCAGCAGATGGATCAGTTGGTAGATGCTGGCCTTGGCGCCGACGTCGACACCGACGGTCGGCGAGTCGAGGATCAGGATCCGCGGTTGGGTCAGCACCCACTTGGCCAGCACGATCTTTTGCTGATTACCGCCGGACAGCGTCGAAACCGCCTGATCCGGATCCGCCACCCGCACGCCGAGTTTGGCGATCCACTCCGCGACGATGCGATTCTTGCGGTAATCGTCGATCAGGCGAAAACGCCCGCGCAGCTTATCGAGAATGGTCAGCACCGCGTTGTCCGCCACCGACTGTTGCTGCACCAGCCCCAGCGTCAGGCGATCCTCCGAGACATAACCGATGCCGGCCCTGATCGCGTCCTCATGGCCGCGAAAGCGCACCGGTTTGCTGTCGAGGTAAAGCTTGCCGCTGTCCGGCCGGGTCATGCCGAACAGGCTCAGCGCCAGCTCGGTGCGCCCGGAGCCGAGCAGTCCGCACAGCCCGAGCACCTCGCCCTGATGCAGGCGGAAGCTGACATCGTGATACTGCCCGGCGCGGCTGAGACGATCCGCCTCCAGCATCACCCGATCCTTATTCATGCTCGGTGACTTCAGGCGATAGTCCAGCGTCAGGCCGGTCATCAATTCGGTCAGGCGATCGCCGGTGATCTCCGCCGCCGGCCAGGTGCCGATCTTGTTGCCGTCGCGGATCACCGTGACGCGATCGGAGATCTCCAGCACCTCGTCCAGCCGGTGGCTGACGAACACCACGCAGATGCCCTGCGCTTTCAAATAATCCACCGTGCGCAGCAGCTGATTGACCTCGGTGCGGGTCAGCGAGGCGGTCGGTTCATCCATGATCACCAGCCGTGCCTGCGCCACCAGCGCGCGGCAAATCGCCACCTGCTGGCGCTGGGCGATCGGCAGTTCCGCTACCGGTTTGTCGAGATCGAGATTGAAATTCAGCTCCTGCAGCAGGCGCTCGGCGGTGCGCCGCAGCCTCGCCGGGCGGTGCCATCCCAATAGCCCGTGCAGGTTGTGCTCAAAGGCGATGTTTTCCGCCACCGTCAGGTTGGGAAACAGCGACAGATCCTGATAGATCACCTGAATGCCGAAGGCGCGCGCCTGATCCGGCGATAGCCGGCCGAAGGTTTGCCCATCGAAGGTAATGCGGCTGCCGTCATCCGGTTGATACACGCCGGCGATCGCCTTGATCAACGTACTCTTGCCGCAGCCATTGGTGCCGGCCAGGCAGTGCACCTCCCCCGGCATCAGCGCCAATGAAATATCGTTCAGCGCGCGCTGCCCGCCGAAGGTCATCGACAGCTGTTGCAGTTCGATCAGCGGCGCGCCCCGCGTTGCCGTATTGCCGGAAATCGCCATGATTACAGCCCCATCTTCACCAGCTTCGGCAGGTTTTGCTTATCCAGGCTTTCGGTGGCATTGCCGAGAATGGTGTGCTGCAGCGCATCCACCTGCACCTTGCCCATGCCTTCGATGGTCATGCCATCGGTGATTTTTTCGCCCTTGTGCATCATGTCGGCGATGCGCACGAACACTTCGCCCGCCACCATCGGGTTCCAGATATAACCGCCCTTGATGGCGCCGCGATTGACCAGCGAAGCGCCCTGCCCTGGGCTGAACGGCCCGATGACGCAGATATCGTTGCTTTTGCCGCGGTTGAGCACCGCGCGCCCGGCGCCGATCGGCCCCTGCGAACCGAACGCCAGCACGCCTTTCAGATCGGGATATTTGGCCATCAGATCGTTGGTGGTGCGCACGCTGTCATCCAGCGATTCCCCCACGCCGAACTTGTCGCCCACCAGCTGCATGTTCGGGTAGTGCTGCTTCTGGTAATTGATGGCCGAGTCCGACCAGGTGATGTGCAGCGGCACCGTCAGGCTACCGACGTATACCGCGTACTTGCCCTGCTCTTTCATGCAGGCGGCCAGCGCTTTCATGTGGTTGACCCCGTGCTGCGAGGCGTCCACCAGCTCAAAATCCCAGTCGGCGTACTTCTGGCCGGGGGACTCGTGTACGATCACCTTGATGCCCGCCTCCTGCGCGCGCTTGAGCACCGGCTCCAGCACCCGGGCGTCGTTCGGCACCACGCCGATGATGTCCACCTTCTGCGCGATCAGATCCTCGATGGCGCGCACCTGCAGTGCAGGATCCGCCGCCGTCGGCCCGACCATCCAGGCGTCGATGCCGCGTTTGGCGCTCTCGCTTTTGATGCCGGCCTCCATGGCGTTGAACCAGGGAATGCCGCCGATCTTCACCACCACGCCCATTTTCAGCTTGTCCGCCGCCTGCGCGGAGACCGACAGCAGCAGCGAGGCAAACAGACCGACCAGTACGGATTTTTTCATTGTTCTCTCTCCACAAGTGTTGGCTGTAATAAAAGGTTTTCGTTGTTGTTATCGCGCCGCCCTTTTCGCGGCGGGTGAAACTTCAATCACATCGACGTTGTTCCAGGCCAATTCCTGACGAAACTCGTCATCGCCAAGCCTGTCGGTGATCAGCGTATCTATTTCCCGGTAATGGCAAATGCGGGCGAACGAGCGGCGGCCGAACTTGTTGCTGTCCACCAGCAGGAACTTGCGCTCCGAGGCCAGCAGCATCTGTTGCTTCAGCCGCGCATGGTGCTCATTGCTCTCGCGGATGCCGCCGTCCTGGCAAATGCCGTGGCAGGAGAAAAACAGCTTGTTGATCACGAACTCTTTCAGCATCTGCTCCGCCAGCACGCCGATAAAATCCTCGTACTTGGCGGAATACTCGCCCCCCAGCCCGATGGTGCGCACGTTGGCCTTGCAGGCCAGCGTCTGGATGATGTGCAGCGAGTTGGTCAGCACCACCAGCGAGATATCCGGCAGCTGGCGCGCCAAAAACCAGCTGGTGGAGCTGCTGTCCAGCAGCAAGCAATCCCCCGGCGCGATAAACTCCAGCGCGCGTTTGGCGATGCGCGTCTTCTGCTCCGGCGACTCATTGCTGCGCTGGCGGAAGGACTCCCCCTGATCTATCTCGGCGGGCACATAGGTTTTTTCCACCGCCGGCGGCTCGACGAAGACCGCGCCGCCGTGGCTGCGCAGCAGCAGGCCGCGCCGTTCCAGCAGGGCCAGATCACGCCGCGCCGTCTCGATAGAGATGTGGCACAGCTGCGCCACCTCCTGCACCATCACGCGGCCGCGCTGGCTCAAGACTTCGGTAATAAAGCGATGACGTTCTACAGGCAGCATGTTTCTTTTCTCCTCCACGACGATGATTACGATATCGATTTGCCGCGCCGCGTTTTGCGCGCAGACGCAAAGCGCATCGCCCCGCGATCGGTCAACGCTCGCGCTGTGATAGTTGTCAAAAAAATCGGGAAGGAAATGAAATGAATAATTACGAAAGTGTGGAGTAACAGACAGTTATGATGCGCGACCGCCTGAGACAGACAGGAGAGAAACGGTAAACGGTCACAATTCCACGTTCCGCGGCATGACCGTTAATGACCGTTTGTGTGGTTTTGACCGAGCGCCGAGTAAAACGGTATCCGGCAATGAGGTTATCCTGACTCATCCAATCTAAGGATGCCCCTCTATCGCCCGCCTGCGGCCTCGATAAAGGTGCCGGTCACGTAAGACGCGGCGTCAGACAGCAGCCAGGCGATCGCCTCCGCCACTTCCTGCGGCTGGCCGCCGCGCTGCATCGGCAAACTGCTCTTCACGCGATCCACCCGGCCGGGTTCGCCACCGCTGGCGTGTATCTCGGTATAGATAAGCCCAGGCCGCACGCCGTTGACGCGGATGCCCTGCGCCGCCACCTCCAGCGATAGCCCGATGGTCAACGAATCGACGGCGCCTTTCGAGGCGGCATAATCCACATATTCCCCCGGCGCGCCTAAACGGGAAGCGGCGGAGGACACATTGACGATAGCGCCGCCCTGCCCGCCATGGCGCTGCGCCATGCGCTTCACCGCCTCGCGGCAACACAAGAAATACCCGGTGACGTTGGTGCCGAGCACCTTATTGATGCGCTCGGCGGTCAACTGTTCAATGTTCGCCTGCCGGAACAGAATGCCGGCATTGTTGACCAGCGCGCTGAGCGTGCCCAGCCCGGCATCCAGCGCCCTGAACATTGCCATCACCTGCGTTTCATCGGCCACGTCGGCCTGCAGCGCCAGCGCCTTGCCGCCCTGCGCCTCAATCTCCGCCACCACCTGCCGCGCCGCACTTTCGTCGCGCAGGTAATTCACGCCCACCGCATAGCCCTGCCGGGCCAGCAGCAACGCAGTCGCGCGGCCAATTCCCCGGCTTGCGCCGGTCACCAATGCCACTTTCATCATCGTATTTTTTCTCTGGTTGGCGATGTCGACAACGGCCTGCGCACAGGCCTTCCGTTTGCCCGTCAGAGTATAGAGCGGCACCCTAAAAAACGCTTCAAAGCTGAGCCAGGCGGCGCAGCTGCTTTTTAATGCGCGACTTGGCGCAGCCGTAAGCGTCCGTCGCCGCCGCCTGATGCACCCGCTGCAAAGCGGAAGCATGATGGCCGCCGTGGCTATGGCTCTGCGCATCACCGCGAAAAGACAGCATCAACAGAACGAGCAGTATCGCCACGCCTGAATACATCAGCCGCCGCGAGGCGCCCGCGTTCGGGAAACCTTCAGTCTGCATGTTTCGCTCCCTCAGCCATGATTTCGAATGGCAGCAAAATAACTGAAATTCCCCCCCGCTCCCTTAACGCGAGATTAAAGCCAGATTAAGGTTTGCTTAAGAACGCGCAGGCAGAGCGGTTTTCCTCGTTGTCTTCCCGTCAGCGTTATAGTTAGATAATCGCGACTCAAGGCTCTCAGCGGAAATAACGTGAACATACTGTTGGTGGAAGACGACCTGCAATTAGGCAAGGCGCTGTGCCGAGCATTGGAGCTGGCCGGATTTAATTTGTGCTGGGTGCGCCTGCTCACCGACGCGGAAAATAAACTTTCACCCGGCGGGTTCGATTTGATGCTGTTGGATCTCACGCTGCCGGACGGCGACGGTTTGCAGAAGCTGATCGCCTGGCGCGCCGCCGGACAAAATATCCCGATCATCATCCTGACCGCCCGCGATCGCATCGAGAGCCTGGTGAACAGCCTCGACTCCGGCGCGGACGACTTTCTGGCCAAACCTTTCGCGCTGCCCGAACTCATCTCGCGCGTCAAGGCAGTCAACCGGCGCATGGCGGGCTTCGCGTCTCAAACCTGGAGCCTCGGCGCGCTGTATCTCGATCCGGTCAACCATCAGGTCATGCTGGATAACGAACTGCTGATGCTGTCGAAAAAAGAGTATCACCTGCTGCACGAACTGATGCGCTGCGCCGGCACCGTGGTGCGCAAAGCGGTGTTGGAACAGCGGCTGTTCGGCCACGGCGATAGCGTGGAAAGCAACTCGCTGGAAGTACACATGCATAATTTACGCCGCAAGATTGGTAAAGAAAGAATCATTACCGTACGCGGCATTGGCTATTTGCTGAAGAAAGAGTAGCGGGATGATCGGTTTCAAATCCTTCTTTATGCGCACCATTATTTTCCAGGTCCTGGCCATTTTATTATTGTGGGGGATCCTCGTCGCCTGGGTGAAGTACTGGTATTACCCCGACATGGAGAAATATTTCGATAACCAGCAACGCATCGTCGCCGCAGGCATCGCCAATATTCTCGATGAAACCGGCACCGATAATATCGATTACCGCGGCATCATCAAAACCATCGAAAGCATGTACATTGATTCCATCAATAACGGCATGCAGGATCAATTCGACTATCATCCGCTGTTCGTGGTTTACGATCGGGATAACCGGGTGCTTTACTGCTCACAAACGCAGGAAGAACCGCTGCGCCTGCCGCCTTCGGTGCTGTCCGGCTCCGTCAATTACGCCGGCGCCAACTGGCACCTTGCCGGTAGCTGGAGCGAAAAGCGCCAGTACCGGGTGATCGTCGGCGAGTCTTTCAACGATCGCACCACGATATTCGGCAACCCGGCGGAAAGCACCGCCGTACCGCTGCTTGGCATTCTGGCGGCGATCATCATTACCTTGCTGTTTACCGCCTACTTCAGCCTGCGGCCACTGCGCCAGATCGCCCGCACCATTTCCGATCGTCAGCCGGGCAACCTGTCGCCGCTCAACGTCAGCGAGCAGTATCAGGAAATCCGGCCGGTGGTGATGGAGGTCAACAAACTGATGGCGCGCATCGACGCGGCCAATCAGCGCGAGAAACGCTTTATGGCCGACGCCGCGCACGAGCTGCGCACGCCGATCGCCGCCGTGCTGGCGCAGCTGCATCTGCTGACCCAGGTCAGCGAGCAACAGGAGCGCCGAGAAATCATCGGCGACATGCAGCAAGGGCTGGATCGCGCGGCGTCGCTGTCACGCCAGCTGATCAACCTGGCCAAGCTGGAGGCAGAAGATTTTCCGCTGAAGATTGAGGCGGTGGACATCTATGCGGAGATCGGCAAATGCATCGCACAGCACGTCCCCTATGCGCTGGAGAAAGATGTCGAACTGTCGCTCGACGGCAGCGAGGATGTGGTGGTGAGTACCGACCGCCATGCGCTGATCGCCATCTTCACCAACCTGCTGGATAACGCGCTCAAGTACGCGCCGCCCGGCAGCCGCATCGAGGCTAATATCCGCTCGCTGGCGCCGCTCGGCTGCTATATTACGTTGCGCGATAACGGCCCGGGGGTGAGCGAAGAACACCATTCCCGCCTGTTTGAACGCTTTTACCGCGTGCCCGGCACGCAGCAAACCGGCAGCGGGCTCGGATTGGCCATCGCCCGAAACCTGGCCGACAAAATCGGCGCGCAGCTGCGCGTCACCGAAGGCCTTGACGATCGCGGCATCGGCTTCATCATCGATTTGCCGGAAAGTTATCGGCCACAGACTGAGAGTGAACCACGACCATGATTGCCCCTGTTCTGCTGCAACGGCAGCAACTCGACCGGCTATGGGATATCGACCGCAGCGAAATTATCGACACACTGTATCGCCTGCGGGACGGCAAGTTGCAATCCTATGCGGAGTACTACGACGTGCGCGGCTGGGATCCGCACGATCGGGAAACCTATACGCCAATCCACGCAGCGTGCTTCGATCGCGGCGGCGCGTTCTTCGCGCTGTTCGAAGGCGAGGAGATCGTGGCGGCGGCGGCGCTGGACACCGAGCCGCGCGGCCCACAGCGGGATCTGCGCCAGCTGCTGTTCTTTTACGTCAGCGCGCACAAACGCGGCCAGGGGTTAGGCAGGCAGCTGTTCCAGCTCTGCCTGCGTCAGGCGGCGCAAGACGGCGCCGCCGGGCTGTATGTCTCCTCCATCCCCAATAAAAGCACCGTAGACTTCTATCTGGCGCAGGGCTGCCGGCTCATCGAACAGCCGGATACCGAATTGTTCGCCCGTGAGCCGGAAGACATTCACCTGGTCTGCCCTTGCCGCTAGCGGCCGGGGTTAACGGGCGATGCGCATCACCGAACGCACGTCGCTTTTCTTGTTCAGATCCCACACCTCGGCGATCTCCGCCAACGCGTGCTCCTGCGTCTCGATAGTGAGCGCTCCGGTCGCCGCCAGCGCCAAAATCTCGGTCGCGTAGCGCTGCATCTCCGGGATCGGCGGAAAGTTGCCGGTGCCGCTGCCGAGGATCTGCAGCTGATTGCTGCGCAACACCGCCGCCGGCAGCCGGATGTCCGGCGCGGCCATCGAACCGACGTTGACCAAGCGAATGCCGCGTCCGCCGGCGTAAGACGAGAGATCGTGATTGTTGAGCGTTGCCAGCAGCGCTTCCGTCGCCGGGCCCCAGATGTAATCGACGATCACCTGATAACCGCCCGGCCCCGCCGCCGCCGCGAAGGCCTGCGTCAGCGCCTCGCCCTGCAGGCTCAGATCCACCGTGGCGTCTACACCCAATGCCTCCAGCACGCTCAGTCGACGGCCGGCGGCAACAATGCGTCCGGCCCCCGCCTGACGCGCCGCCGCGACCGCCAGCTTGCCCGAGGTGCCGGTGGCGCCGATGATCAGCACCGTTTCACCGGGCTGCAGATCCGCCCGCCAGCGCAGCGGCAACCAGGCGGCGAAGGCCGGATTGATCAGCGCGGCCGCCGTGGCGTCGTCCACCGTCGCCGGCACCGGCACCGTCCAGGACGCGACGCTGCGCTCTGCCATCGCGCCGTAAGGGCGACGGAAAGAGGCGAAGTACACCCGTTGCCCGTCCGCCGTACGGCCCACGCCGTCGGTGCCGGGCACGATCGGCAATTGCTTCGGGCTGGAATAGTGGGTCCCGGCGACGGTGGCGCGATCCAGCTGTTTGATGCCGGCCGCCAGAACGTCGATCGGCACTTCATTCGCCTGCGCCTGAGGCTCCTCAAAGGTGCCGAAAACCGGGGGTTGCCCCAGCGCTGTTACGATTGCCGCTTGCATGGTGACTCCTCAAATCGTGGGAACGTAAAGGAAAGAATAGGCCGCTATAAAATAAAAAGGGACACCGCATGATGCGGTGTCCCCCGAACACAAACTTTGCCGAACGTGTTATTCGTAATCGCTCATCGGCACGCAAGAGCAGAACAGGTTACGGTCACCGTACACGTCGTCCAGACGCTTAACGCTCGGCCAGTACTTGTTCTCGCGTACGCCGGCCACCGGGAACACCGCCAGTTCGCGGCTGTACGGATGCTGCCAGTCGTTGACCAGCTCCGCCTGCACGTGCGGCGCATTCACCAGCGGGTTGTCTTCCAGCGGCCATTCGCCCTTGGCGACGCGGTCGATTTCGCTGCGGATCGCCAGCATCGCATCGATAAAGCGATCCAGCTCCACCTTGCTTTCCGACTCGGTCGGCTCGACCATCAGCGTGCCCGCCACCGGGAACGACATGGTCGGGGCGTGGAAACCGAAGTCGATCAGGCGCTTGGCGATGTCCATTTCGCTGATGCCGGTCTCTTCCTTCAGCGGACGAATATCGAGGATACATTCGTGCGCCACGCGGTGATCGCGGCCGGTATACAGAATCGGGTACGCGTCTTTCAAACGGGTGGCGATGTAGTTGGCGTTCAGGATCGCCATCTGGCTGGCCTGCTTCAGGCCCTCCGCGCCCATCATGCGGATGTACATCCAGCTGATAGGCAAGATGGAGGCGCTGCCGAACGGCGCCGCGGAGACCGCGCCCTGCTGGGTGGTTACGCCGTCGATCTGCACAACGCTGTGGCCCGGTACGAACGGCGCTAGGTGCGCTTTCACGCCGATAGGGCCCATGCCCGGGCCGCCGCCGCCGTGCGGGATGCAGAAGGTCTTATGCAGGTTGAGGTGCGAAACATCCGCGCCGATGTAGCCCGGCGTGGTGATGCCCACCTGGGCGTTCATGTTGGCGCCGTCCAGATACACCTGACCGCCGAACTGATGCACGATCTGGCACACTTCACGGATGGTTTCTTCATACACGCCGTGGGTCGACGGGTAGGTCACCATGATGCAAGAGAGTTCTTCGCCTGCCTGCTCCGCCTTGACGCGCAGATCGTGCAGATCGATGTTGCCGTTCTTGTCGCAGGCCACCACCACCACGCTCATACCCGCCATCTGGGCGGAGGCCGGGTTGGTGCCGTGTGCCGAGCTCGGGATCAGACAGACGTGGCGGCCCGCTTCGTTGCGGCTTTCGTGGTAGCGGCGGATCGCCAGCAGGCCGGCGTATTCGCCCTGCGCGCCGGAGTTCGGCTGCATGCACACCGCGTCATAGCCGGTCAGCTGCACCAGCCACTGGGACAGTTGGCCGATCATCTGCTGGTAACCGGCCGCCTGCTCTGGCGGGCAGAACGGATGCAACTCTGAGAATTCAGGCCAGGTGATCGGGATCATTTCCGCCGCGGCGTTCAATTTCATGGTGCAGGAACCCAGCGGGATCATCGCCTGGTTCAGCGCCAGATCCTTGCGCTCCAAGCGATGCATGTAACGCATCATCTCGGTTTCGCTGTGATAGCGGTTGAATACCGGGTGGGTCAGGATCGGATCCTGGCGCAGCATGGCGGCCGGGATCGATTGGCTGTTTTTGCTCACCGCCGCGTCCAACGCGTCGATGTCCAGACCGTGATTGTCGCCGGCCAACAGTGCGAACAGCGTTTGCACGTCTTCACGCGAGGTGGCTTCATCCAGCGTGATGCCGACGGCGCCGTGAATGTCGGTACGCAGGTTGATGCCGAAGCTCAGCGCGCGCTCCAGCACGGCGGCCTTGTCCTTCACTTCGACGGTCAGGGTGTCGAACCAGGTGTGGTGACGCAGCGTCAGGCCGGCCTTCTGCAGCCCGGCGGCCAGAATGTCGGTCAGGCGATGGATGCGCCCGGCGATGCGCTGCAGGCCTTGCGGGCCGTGATACACCGCGTACAGGCTGGCGATGTTGGCCAGCAGCACCTGCGAGGTACAGATATTCGAGTTGGCTTTCTCGCGGCGGATATGTTGCTCGCGAGTCTGCATCGCCATGCGCAGCGCGGTGTTGCCGGCGGCATCGCGGGAAACGCCGATAATGCGGCCCGGCATCGAACGCTTGAACTCGTCGCGGCAGGCGAAGAAGGCGGCGTGCGGGCCGCCATAGCCCATCGGCACGCCAAAGCGCTGCGCGGAGCCGAACACCACGTCGGCGCCCTGCTTGCCCGGCGCGGTCAGCAGCACCAGGGCCATGATGTCGGCAGCCACGCTGGTGATGATTTTGCGCGATTTCAGTTCGGCCAGCAGCGCGCTGTAGTCGTGCAGTTCACCGGTGGTGCCCACCTGCTGCAGCAGCACGCCGAACACGCCGTCCAGCTCCAGCACTTTTTCCGCTTTATCGACGATGACGTCGAAGCCGAAGGTTTCGGCGCGGGTGCGCACCACGTCCAGCGTTTGCGGATGCACGTCGTCAGCCACGAAGAAACGGTTGGCGTCTTTCAGCTTGCTGGCGCGTTTGGCCAACGCCATCGCCTCGGCGGCGGCGGTCGCTTCATCCAGCAGCGAAGCGGAGGCCAGATCCAGACCGGTCAGATCGAGGGTCACGGTCTGGAAGTTCAGCAGCGCTTCCAGACGGCCCTGCGACACTTCCGGCTGATAGGGGGTGTAAGCGGTGTACCAGCCCGGGTTTTCCAGCATGTTGCGCAGGATCACCGGCGGCGTCAGCACGGCGCTGTAGCCCATGCCGATATAGGATTTGTAGCGCTGATTCTGCGAGGCGATCGCCTTCAGCTCAGCCAACGCCTGATGTTCGGTCGCCGCGTCGCCGACAGGCGGCGGCCCCGGCAGCTGAATGTCCGCCGGCACAATCTGTTGGATCAGCGCGCTGAGCGAGCGAGCGCCCACCGCTGCCAGCAACTCCTGGCGTTGTTCCGCAGAAGAGCCGATGTGGCGTTCAATGAACGCTTCGCTGTGTTCGAGTTGGCTGAGTGTCTGAGTCATTGCTACAAATTCCTGAATGCTTGCGTGATACGGGATATAGCTTGAACGGTAACTAAAACGCCCCGGCCGAAAGGCCTGGGGCGTGGTCACGATTACTCGTCGATCGAGGCCTGATAAGCTGCGGCGTCCAGCAGGTTCGCCAGCTCGCCTTCGTCGGAGGCTTTAATCTGGAACAGGAAGCCGTCACCGTAAGGTTCGCTGTTCACCAGTTCCGGAGAGCTTTCCAGCTCGCCGTTCACCGCCACGATTTCGCCGCTGATTGGCGCGTAAATGTCCGATGCCGCCTTGACGGATTCCGCCACGGCGCAATCTTCACCGGCGGCGACGCTGCGGCCCACTTCCGGCAGATCGACAAACACCATATCACCCAGCAGTTCCTGCGCATGTTCGGTGATGCCTACGGTGTAAACGCCGTTACCTTCTGCACGAACCCACTCGTGGGAGGATGCGTATTTCAATTCTGTTGGCACATTGCTCATCGCCGGTTACTCCTTCGAAGAAATAAAAGAATCAATCAATAAAAAATCAATTTGTCAGCGGCTTGCCGGCGCGAACGAAACCGGGCTTGGTCACTTTGACCGGCATTTCTCGGTTGCGGATCTGCACGATAGCCTGCTCGCCGATGCCTGCCGGCACGCGCGCCAGCGCGATGCTGAAGCCCAGCGTCGGAGAGAACGAGCCGCTGGTGATCACGCCTTCGTGGGTTTGCCCCGCCGCGTCGGTGAAACGCACCGGCAGCTCATTACGTAATACGCCTTTTTCCGTCATGATCAAGCCGACCAGTTGCTCGGTGCCCTGCTCGCGCTGTTGTTCCAGCGCTTCGCGGCCGATGAAACGGCGATCTTCCGGCTGCCAGGCGATGGTCCAGCCCATGTTGGCGGCCAGCGGCGAAACGCCTTCATCCATCTCTTGCCCGTAGAGGTTCATGCCCGCTTCCAGGCGCAGGGTGTCGCGCGCGCCCAGACCGGCCGGCTTGACGCCCGCGGCCAGCAATTTTTGCCAGAAATCCGCCGCCTGCTCTTTCGGCAGCGCGATCTCATAGCCGGCCTCGCCGGTGTAACCGGTGGTGGCGATGAACAGCTCGCCGGCCTGCACGCCGAAGAATGGCTTCATGCCTTCGACCGCGCTTTTTTGCTCCGGGGTGAACAGGGTGCCGGCGCGCTCTTTGGCCTGCGGGCCCTGCACCGCGATCAGCGCCAGATCGTCGCGCACCGTCAGCGCGACGCCATACGGTGCGGCGTGCTCTTCGATCCAGGCCAGGTCTTTGTCGCGGGTGGCGGAGTTCACCACCAGGCGGAAATAGTCTTCAGTGAGGAAATAAACGATCAGGTCGTCGATCACGCCGCCGGAGGCATTCAGCATGCCGGTGTACAGCGCTTTGCCGGGTTGGGTCAGTTTGGCGACGTCGTTCGCCAGCAGGTAGCGCAGGAACTCGCGGGTGCGGGCGCCGTGCAGATCCACAATGGTCATGTGAGACACGTCGAACATGCCGGCATCCTGACGCACCGCGTGGTGCTCATCGAGCTGCGAGCCGTAGTGCAGCGGCATCATCCAGCCGTGAAAGTCTACCATGCGCGCACCGCACGCCACATGCTGGTCGTACAGTGGGGTTTGCTTTGCCATCTTTTCCCTCTTTCCACTCGTCGCTAGAAGTTAGGGTGCTGCCACGCAATGCGGCGGAGCCTGGCTCGCGGCCCGATCGCCATGGCGCACTGACTGCTCAACACAAATGCTGCGCCGGGACGGGCGGAAACTGCGTGCAACCGCCGTGACGCAAACGATACCTTTCCCTCGAACTTATCACCGAACGACCACATTAACCATAAGTTAAAATAGGCTCATCGCCGTTCCGGGGCGGTAAAACGCCGGGCTAGTGTGCAGAGTTTTTCACTGGAAAAATGCGCCTTAAGGCACAAAATTAACAATTAAAGCGGCAAAACACCGAACTTATATAACAAACCTATGGCCTCACATGGGATCCGGACTTTTGATAACCGAACATGGAATTAGAAAAAGTAATGATAAAAAGCGGCTGAAATTAGATTATTTCAAATGAAGGGTTATATAAGGAAAAGCGATGGAATAAGGCGGGAAGCGCGAGCCCGGTGCGGGCCCGCAGAAGGAAGGGATCAGGCAAGCCACTCGGGCAGATCGTTCAGGCCCATCGCCTGACGCACCAGCTTCGGTTTGACGCCCGGCAGGCTGTCTGCCAGCCGCAGGCCCACGTCGCGCAACAGCTTTTTGGCCGGGTGATTGCCGTCGAACAGTTCGCGGAAACCCTGCATGCTGGCCAGCATTACCGCCGCGCCATGTTTGCGGCGGCGCTCATAACGGCGCAAATAGAGGTGCTGGCCGATATCCTTGCCCTGCCGCTGCAGGCGGCGCAGTTCGGAAATCAGCTCGGCGGCGTCCATGAAGCCCAGGTTAACGCCCTGGCCGGCCAACGGATGCACGGTATGCGCCGCATCGCCCACCAGCGCCAGGCGGTGCGCTGCGAAGCTGCGCGCATAGCGGCCGGTCAACGGGAACGCCAGCCGTTCGCTTTCCAGGCTGCAAGCCCCCAGGCGCATGTCGAAGGTCATCGCCAGTTCGCGGTTGAACTGCGCCGGTTCCAGCCGTTTGATCCTTTCGGCTTCTTCCGGCGTCACCGACCAGACGATAGAGCTCAAATACGGATCGCTGAACGGCAGGAACGCCAGAATGCCGTCGCCGTGGAAAATTTGCCGCGCCGTCGCCTGATGCGGTTCTTCGGTGCGAACTGTGGCCACCAGCGCGTGGTGGCGGTAATCCCAGAAGGTGAGCGGGATATCGGCATGCTGGCGCAGCCACGACTGGGCGCCGTCGGCGCCAATCACCAACCGGGCGGTCAGCATGCGGCCGTCCTCCAGCGTGACGAAGGCGTCGTTCTCGCCCCACGCCACCTGCTTGAGCGCGGCCGGGGTAATCAGCGTAATGTCCGACAGGCTTTCGGCGCGCTTCCACAGCGCCTGCTGGATCACCGTGTTTTCGATGATGTGGCCGAGATGGCTGAAGCCGCACTCGTCGCCGCGGAAGGCGATTTTGCCGAAGCTGTCGCGATCCCACACTTCCATCGCGTTATAGGCGCTGGCGCGCAGCTGGAGAATGTCGTCCCACACGCCGATGTGCTGCAGCAACCGCTCGCTGGCGGCATTGATGGCGGAGACGCGCAGGGCCGGCTGTTCCGACGGCGGCGCCATCTCCGGCTGGCGCTGCTCCAGCACCGCCACGCGCAGCCCGCTGCCCTGCAGGCCGCAGGCCAACGCCAGCCCCACCATACCGCCACCGGCGATAATCACGTCAAATGATTGCATGCTGCTCGATTTCCTTAAATAACGCGCGACGCCTTGCCGCGCCGCGCTTTGGGCGCGTTAAAGCGCCCGACCATGTCTCTAACGTTCCACCCAGCCCAGCGTACGCTTGGCGAAGGCATCGCGTATCGCCGGCAAACGTTCCATCGCCATCAGCCCCAGATTGCGGCCGATCACCAGCGGGCCATAACGGTTGGCGAACAGATGAATCAACCCGTCGGTCACGCCGATCGTCGCCCGCTGATCGTTTTGCCGCCGCTGCTGATAACGGCTCAGCAGTGCGTAACCGCCGGCGTCTTCGCCGCTGTCTGCCGCTTCCGCCAGCGTTTCCGCCAGCGACATCACGTCGCGCAGGCCAAGGTTGAACCCCTGCCCGGCGATAGGATGCAGCGTTTGCGCCGCATTGCCCACCAGCGCCAGCCGGTGGCTGACATGGCGATCGGCGGTCAGCAGACCGAGTGGGTAACTGTGCCGTTTACCGGCTTTGAGGATGCGCCCCAGCCGCCAGCCGAAGGCCTGTTGCAGCTCGGCGATAAACCGCTCGTCGTCCCAGGCATCCACCTGAGCGCGATCTTCGCGCGCATGGCACCATACCAGTGAACTGCGCCCCTGCGACATCGGCAACAGCGCCAGCGGCCCATAGCGAGTAAAGCGCTCAAAGGCGCGCCCCTGCGGATCTTCCGCCGTGGTGACGTTGGCGATGGTGGCGAACTGCGGATAGTCCTCCTGCCGCCACTGCATATTGCAGGCTTGCGCCAGCGCAGAGCGCGAGCCGTCGGCCGCCACCAGCAATTGCCCGCGCAGACGCTGGCCGTTGTCCAGCAGCACTTCCGCCCGCTCTGCGGTGCGAATCACGTCCACCACCCGCGCCGGGCAGTGCAGCGTAACGCCGGGCGCCTTGGCCAGCAGCGCGAACAACCGCTGCCCGGCGTCGTGCAGTTCGATCACCTGGCCGAGCGCATCGACCTGATAATCTTGCGCCTGCAGATTCACAAACCCGGCGTGCCCGCGATCGCTGACGTGCACCTGAGTGATCGGCGTAGCGCAATCGCGCAGCGCCGGCCAAACGCCGATGCGCGCCAGCTGTTGGCAGGTGCCCTGCGCCAGTGCGATGGCGCGGGCGTCAAAGCCCGGATGGCTGCGGTCGTCCGGCCGGGTCGCCTCGACCAGATCCACCGCCATTCTTCCCTGAGTGAGCGACGAAATGGCCAGCGCCAACGTCGCGCCCGCCATACCCCCGCCAACGATAATAACGCTCATGCTACGACCTTGCCGCCGCCATCAAAGCCTCGATGGCATCGGCGTCTTTCACCACGGTGGCGGTCAGGTTTTCATTGCCGTCGGCGGTGATCACGATATCGTCCTCGATGCGGATGCCGATGCCGCGGTACTCCGCCGGCACGTCCGCATCCGGCGCGATGTACAGCCCCGGCTCCACGGTCAGCACCATGCCCGGCTCCAGCAGCCGATCGCGGCTCGGCGTGCCGTAGTGGCCAACGTCGTGCACGTCGAGACCCAGCCAGTGGCTCAGCCCGTGCATGAAGAACTGACGGTGCGCCTGCTCGGCGATCAGCAGGTCGACTTCACCTTTCAATACGCCCAGCTCCACCAGCCCGACCACCATGATGCGCACCACTTCGTCATTGACTTCGCGAATGCTGGTGCCGGGTTTGAACAGTTCCAAAGCGCGCTGCAGCGACGCCAGCACAATGTCGTACACCGCGCGCTGCGGCCGGCTGAACTTGCCGTTGACCGGGAAGGTGCGGGTGATGTCGCCGGCGTATCCCTGGTACTCGCAGCCCGCGTCGATCAACACCAGATCGCCGTCGCGCATCTGGCTCTCGTTCTCGGTGTAGTGCAGGATACAGCCGTTTTCGCCGCTGCCGACGATGGTGCTGTAAGACGGGTAACGGGCGCCGAGGCGGGTGAACTCATGATGAATTTCCGCTTCCAGCTGGTATTCGAACATGCCCGGACGGCATTTTTCCATCGCGCGGGTGTGCGCCAACGCGCTGATCTCACCGGCGCGGCGCATCACCGCCAGCTCTTCCGGCGACTTGAACAGCCGCATGTCGTGCAGCCACGGCCGCCAGTCGGTAACGGTGGCCGGCGCCTGCAGGTTCTGGCGGAACCCCTTGCGCAGCTTGTCCAGCGCGCTGAACAGGATCTGATCGGCATAGGCGTATTCGCCCTGCGCGTGGTAGACCACGTCCAGACCGTTGAGCAGCAGGTGCAGTTGGTCATTGATTTCATCGAACGGCAGCGCGCGATCCACGCCCAGCTTTGCCGGTGCGGCGTCTTGCCCCAGGCGGCGGCCAAACCAGATTTCCGCCGTCAAATCGCGCACCCGGTTGAACAACACGCTGTGGTTGTGCGTTTCATCGCTTTTAATCAGCACCAGCACCGCTTCCGGCTCATTGAAGCCGGTCAGGTACCAAAAATCGCTGTTCTGCCGGTAGGGATAGTCTGAATCTGCACTGCGCGTCGTTTCCGGCGCAGAGAAAATAACCGCCGCACTGGCCGGCGCCATTTTCGCCAACAGCGCCTGGCGGCGGTTGTTGAATTCCTGCTGAGTCATTACCTTCTCCTGAAATCATGCCATCCGCACCGCCGGCGGAGGGGCGATAGAACGTTTAGTGCAGCGTCGGTTTGATATTTTCCGGCGCCGTCGGTTTATGACGGGTGAATTCGCCGTGGCACATGATGGCGGCGACCCGCACATACTCCGCCACTTCTTCCAACGACTGTTCCAATTCTTCCTGATCTTCGTCTTCGTCGTAGCCCAGCTGCGCGATATTGCGCAGATCGTCAATCGCTTCACCGACTTCGTCTTTCACCTGAGCCAGCTTCGGCTGCATCATGCCCAGCCCGAGCAGGAAGTGGTTGACCCAACCGGCCAGCGCGTCGGCGCGATCGAACACGCTGACGATCTCCCCTTCAGGCAGCATCAGTTGGAACAGGAATTCGTCATCTTCCAGCGTGTCACGCGTCGCTTCATACAGCTGCTGCAACGGTTGGCTGAGCGCCTGCGGGAAGGCGACGCCTTCGTTGGTCAGATCGTGCACCAGCGCCTGCCAGCCGGCGTCACGGCTGCCGCCGCACAGCAGGCCGCTGATCAGGCCGTGCATTTCTGCCGCGGTCAGCGCCACCGACTGCTGGTTGAGGGCCACGGTCAAAGATTGGTAACTTGGAAATGTATTCTGTATAGACATGCGCATTCGTCATCGTTGGCAGGATAAGTTCGTGTTATGCTACCACCAAGGTCCGTCGCTATACCAGATAAGCGCGACACCTCAGTGGCTAGTTATAATCGCGATGTGGCAGGTTTCACACTGCGCCGGCGGGTGACGAAAGTGCGGTAAATACGCATTTTGAAACCCTTTTTTGACTGGCAATGTCCGCCACAGTAGATTACAACCAGGTACTGAAAAAGGGGTTGTATCTTGGTACCGAGGTATATATAGTGGCGCCCGCTTTGACGGCCCGGCCCGGGCGGACAAGGCTGGCGCGAAATTTAGGCAGGAAGGTGGCATGTCTGCACAACCGGTAGATATTCAAATTTTTGGCCGCTCGTTAAGAGTCAATTGCCCGCCAGAACAACAAGATGCGTTGAATATGGCGGCGGACGATCTTAACCAACGGTTGCAAGATCTTAAAGTTCGCACTAGAGTCTCCAATACTGAGCAACTGGTTTTCATCGCGGCATTGAACGTCTGTCACGAACTTGCTCAAGAACGGTTGAAAACCCGTGACTATGCGTCCAATATGGAACAACGCATACGGATGCTGCAGCAGACCATTGAACAAGCGCTGCTTGAACAAGGTCGCATCTCTGAACGTCAGGATGCACAATTCGAATAACTTAAGTTGTTGAAAGCCAAGTTTTCGGCAACGAGTACAAAATTTCTCTGAGATGTTCGCCAGCGGGCCAGTCCCCTGAGCCGATATTTAGTACAAACAGAATGTGTTGCTCCGCGATCGGTGAGCACGCTCGGTGCGCCGAGAAGCCTTAAGATTGCGACGGCACGTTCACCTTGAACCATGGGTTCAAGGGTTACAGCCTGCGACGGCATCTCGGAGATTCCCCTTCTCAGCGGTTTTGTGTGCTGAACGCCACACTGAGCAAGCCTGATACGATGTCTTTTCAATCCCAATTCGCGCAGCAGCGCCAAGCCATTCGTCAACTGATTCGCCAACGTCGGCGCGAGCTTACGCCGGGCCAGCAACGCTTTGCCGCAGAGAAAATAGCCGAGCGCCTCGTCGCGCATGCGCACATTAAGGCGGCGCACAGCATCGCGGTATTCCTGTCGTTTGACGGTGAACTCGATACCGGGCCGCTGATAGAGCAGCTGTGGACGCTCGGCAAACGGGTTTACCTGCCGGTGCTGCATCCGTTCAGCCCGGGACACCTGTTGTTCCTGCGCTATGCGCCGGAAACGCCGCTGGTGCGCAATCGCTTCAATATTCTCGAGCCGCGTCTCGATGTGCGCCATGTGTTGCCGCTGGGTGAACTGGAGGTGGTGCTGACGCCGCTGGTGGCATTCGATCATACCGGACAGCGTCTGGGCATGGGCGGCGGCTTTTACGATCGCACCCTGCAAAACTGGCGCAGCGGCGGCCCCTATCCCATCGGCCTGGCCCATGATTGCCAGCAGGTGGAGCACTTGCCGACCGAACACTGGGATATCCCGCTGCCGGAAATCCTCACCCCGCTCTGCAGCTGGGCGTGGCGGGAGCCCAAATAGCAAAAGGCCGGATCGCTCCGGCCTTTTTCGTTGCGGCGAGCCGCCGAATCAGAACAGCAGACGGGCGCGAATGGTGCCGTCGATGGCCTTCATACGCTGCAGCGCGGCGTCGGCGCGCGCGGTTTCCGCTTCGATGTCGATCACCACATAGCCGATTTCCGGCCCGGTTTGCAGATACTGCGCGGCGATGTTAACCCCCTCTTCGGCGAAGATCTGGTTAATCTGCGTCAGCACGCCCGGACGGTTTTCATGGATGTGCAGCAGACGGCTGGCGTTCGGGCCATGCGCCGGCAACGACACTTCCGGGAAGTTGACCGCCGACAGGGTCGAACCGTTATCGGAATATTTCGCCAGCTTGCCGGCCACTTCGTCGCCGATGTTTTCCTGCGCTTCCTGAGTGGAACCGCCGATGTGCGGCGTCAACAGCACGTTATCGAACTCACACAGCGGCGAGTTGAACGGATCGCTGTTGGTCGCCGGCTCTTCCGGGAAGACGTCGATCGCCGCACCCGCCAGGTGATTGCTGGCCAGCGCGTCGCACAGCGCGGGGATATCCACCACGGTGCCGCGCGAGGCGTTGATCAGAATAGCGCCCGGTTTCATCAGCGCCAGCTCTTCCGCCCCCATCATGTTCTTGGTCGCCAGCGTTTCCGGCACGTGCAGCGTCACCACGTCGCTCATATTGAGCAGATCGGACAGATGACGCACCTGTTGCGCGTTGCCCAACGGCAGCTTGTTCTCGATATCGTAGAAGAACACCTTCATGCCCAGCCCTTCGGCCAGAATGCCCAGCTGGGTGCCGATATGGCCGTAGCCGATGATGCCCAGTTTTTTGCCGCGCGCTTCATAGGAGCCCACGGCCAGTTTGTGCCACACGCCGCGGTGCGCCTTGGCGTTGGCGGCCGGAATGCCGCGCAGCATCAACAGCAGCTCGCCCAGCACCATTTCGGCCACGGATCGGGTATTGGAGAACGGGGCGTTGAAGACCGGAATGCCGCGTTTGGTCGCCGCTTTCAGGTCAACCTGGTTGGTGCCGATGCAGAAGCAGCCCACCGCCACCAGTTTTTCTGCGGCGGCGAACACCTCTTCGGTCAGATGCGTGCGCGATCGGATGCCGACGAAGTGCGCATCGCGGATGGAGGCCTTCAGCGATTCGGTGTCTAACGCACCCTTGTGGTATTCGATGTTGGTATAACCGGCGGCACGCAAATTATCGACCGTGCTCTGATGAACCCCTTCCACCAACAGGAATTTAATCCTGTCTTTCTCCAATGATACTTTTGCCATTTACCCGACCCTATGTTCAGACTTCAGAAGCGGCTGTGACGACACAGCTCCCATCCAACATAACAAAAATAACGCAGGCGGCAATACAAACGATTGCCTGCCCGGCAGGACAAGGCGCAGCGTTGATGGCGGTTTACGGCAGAAAATGCCATAGGGAAAGTTTTCGGCAGAAGCTTTGGGGAGTCAGTTTTCACAATGTGACATAAGTCACCAAATTTGCCGCTTTTTAGAAAAGATGTTTTAACCGAAGAAATATGCGGCCCGGCACAGCCGGGCCACAGGCCGCAGAGGCTTATTTGACCACTTTCACGCCTTCCGGGGTGCCGACCAGCGCCACGTCCGCGCCGCGGTTGGCGAACAGCCCCACGGTCACCACGCCGGCGATGCCGTTGATCTTGTTCTCCAGCGCGATGGCATCAGTGATGCTCAGGTTATGCACATCGAGGATCACGTTGCCGTTGTCGGTCACTACGTTCTGGCGATACTCCGGCAGGCCGCCCAGTTTCACCAGCTCGCGCGCCACATAGGAGCGGGCCATCGGGATCACTTCCACCGGCAGCGGGAATTTGCCCAGCACGTCCACCTGCTTGCTGGCGTCAACGATGCAGATGAATTTCTTGGCGATGGCGGCGATGATCTTCTCGCGCGTCAGCGCCGCGCCGCCGCCTTTGATCATCTGCATGTGGCCGTTGATTTCGTCCGCGCCGTCCACGTAGATATCGAGCGAGTCCACTTCGTTGCTGTCGAACACATGGATGCCGAGGCTTTTCAGCTTGGCGGTGGAGGCGTCTGAGCTGGACACCGCGCCTTCAATCTGGTGCTTGATGGAGCCCAGCGCGTCAATAAAGTGGGCGGCGGTAGAGCCGGTGCCCACCCCGACGATGGTGCCCGGCGTCACGTATTCCAGCGCCGCCCAGCCCACCGCTTTTTTCAGTTCATCCTGCGTCATAATATGTCCCTTGCCTCTGTACGAAAACGTGTGCGTATTATAGGGTAAAACGCTGTTTTTCACGCCGGCAGGATCACACTTATTTACCGCAGCCCGCATTTTTACCCGCTTGGCGGCGAGCTGGGGGCATGATTTTTCCACCTGCGCCGCACGCAAAATGTGGCATAGTGCCGGTATCATTCTAATTTAAGGGATATCTTTCCGATGAAACGCCCAGACTATCGTACGCTGCAAGCGCTGGACGCGGTGATCCGTGAGCGCGGCTTCGAGCGCGCCGCGCAAAAACTCTGCATCACGCAATCGGCGGTATCCCAACGCATCAAACAGCTGGAAAACCTGTTCGGCCAACCGCTGCTGGTCCGCACCGTGCCGCCGCGCCCGACCGAACAGGGGCAAAAGCTGCTGGCGCTGCTGCATCAGGTGGAGCTGCTGGAAGAAGAGTGGCTGGGCAACGACACCGGCGTCGATACGCCGCTGCTGCTGTCGCTGGCGGTCAACGCCGACAGTCTGGCGACCTGGCTGCTGCCGGCGCTGAAGCCGGTGCTGGCGGACTCCCCCATTCGTCTGAATCTGCAGGTGGAAGATGAAACCCGCACCCAGGAGCGGCTGCGCCGTGGTGAGGTGGTGGGCGCGGTGAGTATTCAGCCGCAGCCGCTGCCGAGCTGCCTGGTGGATCGGCTGGGGGCGCTGGACTACCTGTTCGTGGCCTCCAGCGGCTTCGCCGAGCGCTATTTCCCGAACGGCGTCACCCGCTCCGCGCTGTTGAAAGCGCCGGCGGTGGCCTTCGATCATCTCGACGACATGCACCAGGCATTTCTGCAGCAGAACTTCGATCTGTCGCCGGGCAGCGTGCCCTGCCACATCGTGAACTCATCGGAAGCCTTCGTGCAGCTGGCCCGTCAGGGCACCACCTGCTGTATGATCCCACATCTGCAGATCGAAAAGGAGCTGGCATCCGGCGAACTGATCGATCTGACGCCGGGGCTGTACCAGCGCCGCATGCTGTACTGGCACCGCTTCGCGCCGGAGAGCCGCATGATGCGTAAAGTGACCGACGCGTTGCTGGAGCACGGTCACCAGGTGCTGCGCCAGGATTAAAACGAAAAAAGGTTCGCCGCAGCGAACCTTTTCTTCATGACAACCCCCTTACTGCGCGGCGTTGCGCTGCAGCTCGAACACCACATCCACCTGATCGTCGAAGTGAATGCTTTGCTGTTCATAGGTTTGCGCCGCGTCGTTTTCCGCCGCCGCGCCGGCCGCCTTATACATCCGCGCCACCGGCATCGGCTGGTAGTTGGCGACCCGGTAGCGAATGCTGTACACCGGCCCCAACTTGGCGTGGAAGCCCTTGGCCAGGGATTCGGCCTGCTGAGTCGCGTTCTCGATCGCTTTTTGCCGCGCCTGCTCGCGATACACGTCCGGCTTGGCGACGCCCAGTTCCACCGCGCGGATCTCGTTCAGGCCGGATTTCAGCGCGCCGTCCAGCAGCTCGTTCAGCTTGTCCAACTGGCGCAGGGTAACCTGCACCTGACGCACCGCCCGGTAGCCCTTCAGCACCGACTCGCCGGTTTTCAGGTAATCGTATTCCGGCTGGGTGCGCAGGTTGGCGGCGCTGATGTCTTTCTTCTCGATGTTGTTTTTCTGCAGGAAATCAAAGTACTGCGCCACGCGCTCGTCCACCTGCTTCTTCGCCTGGGCGGCGTCTTTGGAGGAAACGCTCACTTCGATCGCCAGGGTGGCGATATCCGGCGTGGCGTCCACGCTGGCGGTGCCGGAGGTGACGACGTGCGGCCCTTCAGGCAATTCAGCCGCCTGCAGCGCCATCGGTAGCGTCCCTAATCCGACCATTGCGGCCATAGCCAATGCTTTTAGCTTCACAGTGTCTCCTTAATGACAGGCTGTCTCTGATCGCCGGCTTTTCCCTGCGAGAACCGCCGGTTTCCTGGCATCAAACGTAGCATATCGCACGGCGTTTTGAATTCGGATTAGTGACAAATTCTTATAAATTTGCCCCCTGCCAGGCCAGCTGCAGCGCTATGCCCCACATCACCAGACCGACCAGCGCGTTGATGATGCGCTGCGCCCGCTGGGTGTTCAGCCACGGCGCCAGCCAGGAGGCCAGCAGCGCCAGGCCAAAGAACCACACCGCCGACGCGCTGACCGCGCCAAGCGCGAACCAGGAACGCACGTCCGCCGTCAGCTGTCCGCCCAGGCTGCCGAGCACCACAAAGGTATCCAGGTACACGTGCGGGTTCAGCCAGGTGACCGCCAGCATGGTGACCACGAGGCGCCAGCGGCTCTGCGCCAGCTCCTGCGCCGCAGCCTGTGCCGGTTGCGGGCTGAAGGCGGAACGGAACGCGCCCCAGCCGTACCACAGCAGAAACGCCACCCCGCCCCAGGTCACCAACGCCAGCAGCAGCGGCGAGCGGGTCAGCAACGCGCTGCCGCCGAAAATACCGGCGCAGATCAGCACGATATCGCTCAGCGCGCATAATGAGGCGATCATCAGATGATACTGACGGCGAATGCCCTGATTCATCACGAATACGTTCTGCGGGCCCAGTGGCAGGATCATGGCGGCGCTCAGGGCAAAGCCCTGCAGGAAGACGGCTAGCATGGGAAATTCCTCGAATGATAAAAGACGCCGGACGTGGGCGCGTATCGGTCAACACGCGCATCATACGAGGAAGCGATCATTAGGTGAAATTGATGTTTCTAATCAAGTATCAGAGATGCTAATACCCTGTGGGCGCTAGGCCAGCGCCGCCAGATTCGCCCATCGGCGAAAAATTCGCTATCATCCGCCCCTCTCCCCTCCAGCCGGCCGACCGATGTCTACGATTACCGATACCTTCATCGCCCCGCCCTGTCATGACCAGATAGAGATCCTCTATCAGGACGATCATCTGGCGCTGATCAATAAACCCGCCGGGTTGCTCAGCCTTTCGGGCAAAAATCCGCAAAATCTCGACTCGGTGCACTACCGACTGGTGCAGATCTTCCCCGGCTGCACGCTGGCACACCGCCTGGATTTCGGCACGTCCGGGTTGATGGTGGTAGCCCGCAATAAGGCCGTCAATGCCGCGCTCTGCCGGCAGTTCAGCGAGCGCACCGTCGGTAAAGTCTACAGCGCGCTGCTCTGCGGCCATCTGGCGGATGACGAAGGGGTAATAGACGCGGCGATCGCCAACGATCCGGCGCTGTTCCCGCTGATGTCGATTTGCGCCCTTCACGGCAAGCCCGCTCGCTCCCGCTATCGGGTCGTCGAGCGTTTTTATCGTGAAACGGAAGGCGGGATCTCGCTGCCGCTGACGCGGGTGCAGCTTACCCCAGAGACTGGGCGCACCCACCAGCTGCGTATTCACAGCCGGCAATTGGGCCATCCTATTTTAGGCTGCGATCTGTATGGCGGGCGCCTGCTGCCGGGTACCGAGCAGACGCCGCGGCTGATGCTGCACGCCAGCGAACTGGACTTTGTGCACCCCATCCGCGGAGAGCGGATAACCGCTCGTCACGCCGCGCCGTTCTGAACGCGGCTTACCACATCAAATCGTCAGGCACTTTAAAGTCGGCGTACGGATCGTCTTCATCCTGCTCTTCCTGACTCAGCGCGCTGTGCAACACAATGCTGCCCGCATCGCGCTGCGCGATTTTATCGGCGACGCTCGCGGGGATAATCGCGTATTCACACTCTTCCCGGTTCTCGATCAGCAAACGCGCAATGGCGAGGCGGCCATTGATCAGTTGGGTCTGCGTCGCCTTATCCACCAGGATTTTTTTGATCAGGTTGCCGTCGGTAAAGTTAAAACCGATATCGCCTTTCGCCAGCACGATGCGATTCATCTCGATCAGCTGCTTCACCTGCGCCTTGTATTCTTTGGACAGCGCGGCTTGCTTTTGCTGCTCGTTCAACTGCTTATCGCGCTCAAGCTGCGCCTTTTTATTCTCTTCCACCGCCTCTCTGGCCTCACGGGCCTGAACGCGTGATTTTTTAGCCGTTCTTTGGACTTTGGCCATTTTCTTGCTGGTTACCAAGCCCGCTTTGAGCATCTGCTCTTGTAAGGTGAGTTTTGTCATGTTCGTGTCTGAAGCCGTGGGATCATGAAGGGATTATACCCGTAATTTTTCAGGCTGCACCAGGTTGCCGGCCAACCCACCGGCGGTTTGCGCCGCAGAGCAACGGCGGTAAAACGGCCCGAACGCCCGATCATGAATACCGCTCATGTGGTAATGAAATTAAGTCTCTTTCACTCCCTCCGGGACTCTGGCAAAAATAGACCTCATTAACGACAGACAATATGAAATCGGCTGAATAAAAAAATAGAAAAACAAGCCATTGAAAAAAATGGATAAATCCAGCCTTCATATCATATAACAGGATGCTATAAGACGATGAATACAGACTTTACCTTTACGATTAAGAGCAGTTCTTTCGACGAAGATTATAACCCTTCTGAAAATACGCGTATCACCACCAACTTTGCTAATTTGGCCAGAGGGAAAAACCGCCGGGAGAACCTGCGCAACACGTTGGTGATGATCGACAATCGCTTTAATGCACTAGCCTATTGGGATAACCCCAAGGCCGATCGCTACTCTGTCGAGCTGGAAATCATCTCGGTTGAGATGCGCATCGAAGATCAGGGCGTCAGCTTTCCGGTTATCGAAATCCTGAAAACCAACATCATCGATAAAAAAACGCAAAAGCGTATCGAGGGCATCGTCGGGAACAATTTCTCGTCTTACGTGCGCGATTACGACTTTAGCGTCTTGCTGCCGGCGCACAATAAAAACGCGGCGGAATTTACCATTCCGAATGATTTCGGCGATTTGCACGGCAATATCTTTAAGCACTTCGTCAATTCAAACGAATACCATGAAAATTTCAGCAAACCGCCGGTGATCTGCCTCAGCGTATCCAGCAAAGACACCTACCATCGGACGGGCAATCAACACCCGGTCTTGGGCGACGAGTATCGGCAAGACGGCGCTTCATTGACCGACCGGTATTTTAAAAAAATGGGCCTGCAGGTGCGCTATTTCATGCCGAAAAATAGCGTTGCGCCCCTGGCCTTTTATTTCCCCGGGGATTTGCTGAGCGATTACACCGACCTGGAACTGATCGGCACCATCAGCACGATGGAGACCTTCCAGAAAATCTATCGGCCTGAAATTTACAATGCCAATTCGGCGGCGGGGCAATGCTATCAGCCAAGCCTGAATAACCAGGATCATTCATTAACCAAGATTGTTTACGATCGCGAAGAGCGTAGCCAGTTAGCGATTGAGCAGGGGAAATTTACGGAAGAGCAATTTATCAAACCCTACAAGCCTATTCTTGAGCAATGGTCTGCTCACTACGCGCTTTGATTCACTTAAATACAGGTCACCTATCATGAAAATATTGCTCCCCACATCGACCGCCGGCAGCTTGCCCAAACCGGTCTGGCTGGCCCAACCGGAAACCCTGTGGTCGCCCTGGAAATTGCAGAATGAAGAACTCATCGAAGGGAAACAGGACGCTCTGCGTTTGTCACTGGCAGAGCAACAACAGGCCGGCATCGATATCGTCAGCGATGGCGAACAAACCCGTCAGCACTTCGTCACGACGTTTATCGAGCATCTCAGCGGCGTCGATTTCGAAAAACGCGAAGTGGTTAAAATCCGCAATCGCTATGAGGCGAGCGTGCCGACGGTCGTGGGGGCGGTCTCGCGTCAAAAACCCGTTTTCGTTGAAGACGCCAAATTTTTACGCCAGCTGACCACACAGCCGATTAAATGGGCCCTGCCGGGGCCGATGACCATGATCGACACGCTCTATGACAACCACTATAAAAGCCGCGAGAAATTAGCCTGGGAGTTCGCGAAGATCCTCAATCAGGAAGCCAAAGAGCTCGAGGCCGCAGGCGTCGACATTATTCAGTTTGATGAGCCCGCATTTAACGTGTTCTTTGACGAGGTGAATGACTGGGGCATCGCCGCCCTGGAAAGAGCCATTGAAGGGCTTAAGTGTGAAACCGCCGTACATATCTGCTATGGATATGGGATTAAAGCCAATACCGACTGGAAAAAGACGCTGGGCTCGGAATGGCGACAATATGAAGAGGCGTTTCCGAAACTGCAAACGTCCAACATCGATATCATCTCGCTGGAGTGCCATAACTCGCATGTGCCCATGGATCTGCTTGAACTGATCCGCGGCAAAAAGGTGATGGTCGGCGCCATCGACGTAGCGAATCATGCCGTTGAGACGCCGGAGGAAGTGGCCGACACGCTGCGCAAAGCGCTGCAGTTTGTCGATGCCGACAAACTCTATCCGTCGACCAACTGCGGCATGGCCCCCCTGCCCCGTCAGGTCGCCCGCGGCAAGCTGAATGCGTTAAGCGCAGGCGCCGAGATCGTGCGCCGAGAGCTGTTAGCCAAATAACCTTGCCTGCGCCCGCCACAGACACCTCCTGCGGCGGGCGATTATCATCAATTTCCCCTCCCCGCAACGCCCCCGCTCTGGTGTATACTCGGATTTCTACGCGATGCCAGCCACAGCGGTTTTGGTTCAGGCCTGGCCTGAACAGCCCTCAGCCAGCCCACACAAGCCGAATAACAGTGGAATAACCATGAGCCCAAATACCGCTCGCATCAGCGAAATCATCGATCGCGCCAGGATCTCCCCCTACCAAATCCTGATCCTGACCCTGTGTTTCCTCATTGCCCTTCTGGACGGTTTCGATACCGCCATCATCGGCTATATCGCGCCGGCGCTGCGCGAAGAGTGGGATCTGCTGCCCGCTCAGCTCTCCCCCGCCTTCGGCGCGGGGCTGTTCGGCCTGCTGATCGGCAGCCTGCTGTTCGGGCCGATCGCCGACGCCATTGGCCGCAAACGCGTGCTGCTCGTCGCGGTGCTGGTGTTTGGCGGCTGTACCCTGGCTTCGGCCTATACGCATTCGATCGAATCCCTGACCCTGCTGCGCTTCATCACCGGCATTGGCCTCGGAGGCGCGATACCGACCTGCATCACCCTCAGCTCGGAGTACTCACCGGCGCGCCGCCGCATGCTGATGGTCACCTTGAGCTGGAGCGGCTTTACCGCTGGGTTAGCCCTGGGCGGCCTGCTGGCCGGGCAGATCATCCCGGCGTTCGGCTGGCGCGGCCTGCTGCTGGTCGGTGGCATCGCGCCATTGGCGCTGCTGCCGCTGCTGGCCTGGCAGATGCCCGAATCAGTACGCTTTATGGCCGCCAGCGCCAAACATGCCGATCGGCTGCGCCGGGTGGTCGAACGCATCACCGGCCAGCGTTGGACGGGGATAACCATCGTCGATGACGAGCGCCCGGCGCAGGCCAGGTCGCCGATATCACACCTGTTTATCGAAGGCCGCGCCGTACGCACCCTGCTGCTGTGGGTGGCGTTCTTCTGTTCGCTGTTCGTGTTCTACCTGCTCACCAGCTGGCTGCCGACCCTGCTCAAAGACGCCGGTTACGATATCGCCCACGCCTCGCGCATCGGCGCGATGGTGCCGCTCGGCGGCACCCTGGGCGCCATCCTGATGGCGCTGCTGATGGATCGGATCGGGCCATACCGCGTACTGGCCGTCTCCTACCTGGGCGCCGCACTGGTAATTGGCGCGACCGGGTATCTGATGGGCGACGTCTACACGCTGGCCGCCGTCGTGTTCCTTATCGGCTTCGGCGTGGCCGGCGCGCAAAACGGCCTGAACCTGGTCTCCGCCACCCTTTATCCGACCGCAGCCCGCGTCACCGGCGTCAGCTGGGCCATGGCCAATGGCCGCTTCGGCTCAATTGTCGGCTCGATGCTCGGCGCCTGGATGATGGCCGCCGCCGGCTCGACGGAAGTGTTCTTCCTCTGGCTGGCGCTGCCGGCGCTGCTGGGCGCCGCCGCCATCTTCCTGCTCTATCGCCTCAGCCTGCGCCGCCGCACGCCGCTCACGGAACCGGCTGCGGGCATCTGACCTCGCGGAAAATAAAAGGCCGAGACGCCATCGGTAGCATCTCGGCCTCTCATGAGAAACCCTTAACCTATCGGTTATTTTTCAAAAGCGCTTGCCGCTATAGTGCACTGTTTTCCTTGTCATTGGCTTCCTTTATGCACTCATCGACATTTTTAAAATCATATTGCAGATAAACGCTCCCAACCCCACTATTGACGGCGGTCGCTTCAAGCATAATCCCCTGCAAATCGTTCTTGAACGGTTTATCTTTTTTCTCTTCCCAGTCAATACCGAAATAGCGTTCTTTTTTAAGCAGCCCCATCATCCAATCACCAGGTTCTTTCCATAACGACCCCGGCAACAGCAAATCAGTAGCATTTCCTTTGCCATAATTAGCGGTCAATGATTTAGCAATGTCCTTCACCCTGGACTTTAACTCCACCCCATAACTGTCCGTATTGATATCACCGCTAAGCGCGCGAATTCGGCATAAACCAACCTTGGGAGAGATGAGCAAAATGTAGGTTTCAAAGGCGTAATACGTTTTGGGGACGACCTCCGTAGTATAAATATTAAGACGATTCGGTATTGCCGTTAAGGTAACGCCTGTCATGTCCTCGACGTTCTTTTTCGTCAACCCCATTTGCAGTCCAAACGGCCCAATGCCGGGCGGAAGCAACGCGTCTTTCGCCACCGGTTCTTCCCGCTGATTGGATTTTGAAGCGGTTGATGTTGCATGATGGGCTATCGTCGGAACGGCCAGGCCATATTTCGCCGACAGCAATTTTTGCTGCAACATCGCCAGACTTTGCTCTTGAGTGGCTATCGTTGCCTTTTTTATCGACCCCACCAGACCACCATCGTATTGTGCGGCCTCTTGTTTAGCGGTCGATATTTCCCGAGTCAGCATTGCCAATTCGGCGGTGAGCTTTTCCGCCAGCTTCAGATCCGGCGCGGTCTGGTTCGTGACAATCTCAACCTTTGATCCAGACTCGATCGCATTGATTCGTTGCTGAATAAGCGCCTTGTTCGTTTTCAGAATTTCCAGTCGCGCCATCACCAGAGATTTAATCAAGCCGCCGTTTAACGTGTCCTGCTGTTTAGCTGCGTTTTCAATCTCGGCATCCGTACTCACCAGCTCTGACTTTAAATCGTCTACTTGCTGTATTTGTTCAGGCGACAATGCTTTTGGCCCACATCCAGAGATCAAGACGCTCAATAATGCGGCAATAACAGCCCTTTTCATTTCATCCCTTTCCTATCGACAATCCACAAGAAAGCTATGGTATCAGAGAAGGAAACAGTAACAACGAAAAGTCGTTTTTACCGCGACTTATTGAGCTTCTCGTTATTACGCCCGCATCTACTTGTCATAGGCCGCAATTTCCGAAGGCGCATATCGGCTTGGCGCCAATATCGATACAGCGGAGACAGATTGAATGGCTGCCTGGCTAATACGGGGAGAATAGCAATAAAAAAGGGGGCAAGGCCCCCTTCTCTGTTATTCCGCCTTGGCGGAAGCGTCTTCGGTGCGATACAGGTGCACATCCATCTGCGGGAACGGAATGCCGATGTTGTGGGCATCCAGCGCGCGCTTGAAGTTTTCCATCAGATCGAAGTACACGTTCCAGTATTCCGCATTGGTGGTCCAGGAACGGGTCACGAAGTTCAGCGAGGACGGCGCCATCTCGTTCAGACGCACGGCCACGCCTTTGGCGTGCATGATGCGTTTGTCGGCGGCGATCACGTCGCCCAGCACCTTCTTCACCACGTCGATATCGGCGTTGTAGGCCACGCCCACCACGATATCCACGCGGCGGTTCGGTTCGCGGGAGTAGTTGATGATGTTGCCGGCGATGATTTTACCGTTCGGCACCACGATGGTTTTGTTGTCGGCGGTGCGCAGGGTGGTGGAGAAAATCTGCACCTGATCGACGGTGCCGGCCACGCCGCCCAGATCGACATATTCACCCACGCGCAGCGGACGGAAGATCACCAGCAGCACGCCGGCGGCGAAGTTGGACAGCGAGCCTTGCAGCGCCAGGCCGACGGCCAAACCGGCGGCACCCAGCACCGCGATCACCGAGGTTGTCTGCACGCCGACGCGCCCCAGCACGGCGATGAAGGTGAACGCCAGCACGCCGTAACGCACGATCGCTGACAGGAAGTCGGCCACCGTGGCGTCGATGCCGCGCAGCTTCATCACGCGGTTCAGCGCATTGCCGACCACGCGGGCCACAATCGAACCGATGATCAGGATAACGATGGCGGCGACGATATTCACCGCGTACTGGATCAACAGATCCTGATTCTTCACCAACCAGTCGCCGGCACCGTTGATGCCGTCTACTACATTCAAATCTTTCATTCGTGTCGTCCTAACTCAGTCCCTAACGGGAGAAACTCGCAAAAATACACTGGCCTCGGCGGCCAGTAGGAAACCACGCCTAAGGGTAACCAACATTAAAGGCTCATGCCAACCATCAGCATTAAAAATAGCCGAAACCGCCCGCCGCTTCTTCTATGCTGAGAACAGCGCGTTGGCCATTTCACGACAAGGGATCCGTTCTTCATGCACATTCGCTCTTCGCTCAAACACTATTGGCAAGTGCGGCCCAGGCTGCTGTTTTCCGTCGGCGCCGGGCTGCTGTGCTTTCTGCTGCTGCCCGCCCAGCTCTCGCTGCTGCAACGCTTGATGATCGGCTGGAATACGCTGGCCTGGCTCTACCTGCTGTTTCTCTGGCGGCTGATGCTGGTCAGCACGCCGCAGCACATTCGCCAAATCGCCCGGCGGCAGGACGAAAGCGCCAGCATGGTGCTGGCGTTAGTCAGCCTCGGCTGCCTGGTCAGCTTACTGGCGATCCTGTTTGAATTGAGCAGCGCCAAACAGGTGGCCGGCTCTCTGAAAACGCTGCATTTGCTCCTGACCGGCGCCACGCTGGCGGTCTCCTGGCTGCTTCTGCCGACCGCCTTCACCATGCACTATGCTCATCAGTTTTATCGCCAGGGCGCACAGCAGGATCCTTTGCCGCTGCTGTTCCCCGGCAATCTCGCCGATCCCACCTATCTGGATTTCGCCTACTTCTCCTTCACCATCGCGGTCGCGTCGCAAACCGCCGATGTGGCGGTCGGCGCCGCGGAGGTACGCAAAATCGCGCTCGTGCAGTCGGTTATTTCGTTCGTGTTCAACATGCTGATCCTGGGCCTGTCGATCAATGTCGGTGCCGGCCTGCTGGGCTGAAAACGAAAAAGGCTCCCCGCAGGAGGGAGCCTTGTACTTCATGCAACAGGTGCCGAAGATTACAGAACGTCTACCGCGTTCAGATCTTTGAAGGCCTGCTCCAGACGCGTCACCATGCTGGTTTGCGCTGCGCGCAGCCATACGCGTGGATCGTAGTATTTCTTGTTAGGCTGATCGGCGCCTTTCGGGTTGCCCAACTGGCCCTGCAGGTAAGCTTCGTTAGCTTTGTAGTACTGCAGGATGCCGTCCCAGGTCGCCCATTGGGTGTCGGTGTCGATGTTCATCTTGATCACGCCGTAACCCACAGACTCTTTGATCTCTGCGTCGGTAGAACCGGAACCACCGTGGAACACGAAGTTCAGGCTGTTGTGCGGCAGGTTGAATTTCTTGGACACGTAATCCTGAGAATCGCGCAGGATGGTTGGAGTCAGCTTAACGTTGCCTGGCTTGTACACGCCGTGCACGTTACCGAACGATGCAGCGATGGTGAAGCGCGGGCTGATGGCGTTCAGTTTTTCGTACGCGTAAGCCACGTCTTCCGGCTGGGTGTACAGAGCGGAAGCGTCCATATGGCTGTTGTCCACGCCATCTTCTTCACCGCCGGTGCAGCCCAGTTCGATTTCCAGCGTCATGCCGATTTTGGCCATGCGCTTCAGGTAGGCGCTGCAGATCTCGATGTTTTCTTCCAGAGACTCTTCAGACAGATCGATCATGTGGGAAGAGAACAGCGGTTTGCCGGTAGCGGCGAAGTGTTTCTCGCCGGCGTCCAGCAGGCCGTCCAGCCATGGCAGCAGTTTCTTCGCGCAGTGGTCGGTGTGCAGGATCACCGGCACGCCGTAGTGTTCAGCCATCTGGTGAACGTGGTGTGCGCCGGAGATAGCGCCCAGAATCGCTGCGCCCTGAGGCACATCGGTCTTCACGCCTTTGCCGGCGATGAATGCGGCGCCGCCGTTGGAGAACTGAACGATGACCGGCGCGCGCACTTTAGCCGCGGCTTCCAGCACTGCGTTGATGGAGTCGGTACCCACGCAGTTTACCGCTGGCAGCGCAAAGTTGTTCTCTTTAGCAACTGCGAAGACTTTCTGAACGTCATCACCCGTGATGACACCCGGTTTTACGAAATCAAAAATTTTAGACATGTTACTTTGTCCTGTTTCGTCGGCCGTAGATGGATGTAAATCGATGTTTTCACGCCGCGCAGCATTTGCCGCGCGGTATAAAACAAACGGGCGGCTTTCGCCTCCCGTTGTCTGAATTACTGCTTAGCGCGCTCTTCCAGCATCACGACTGCAGGCAGCGGTTTCCCTTCAACGAATTCCAGGAATGCGCCACCGCCGGTGGAGATGTAGGAGATTTTGTCAGCGATACCGAACAGATCGATGGCTGCCAGAGTGTCGCCGCCGCCAGCGATAGAGAAAGCGTCGCTATCGGCGATCGCGCGGGCGACAATTTCGGTGCCCTTACGGAAGTTAGGGAACTCGAATACGCCAACCGGGCCATTCCACAGAATGGTTTTGGCGTTCTTCAGGATAACGGCCAGACGCTCGGCAGAGACGTCGCCCATATCCAGAATTTGCTCGTTGTCCTGGATCTCGTTGGCCTGCTTCACGGTCGCGGTCGCGGTCTCAGAGAACTCGGTCGCCACGCGCACGTCGGTCGGCACCGGAATGTCGCAGGTTTCCAGCAGTTTCTGCGCGTTCGGGATCAGATCCGGTTCGTACAGGGACTGGCCCACGTTGTTGCCCTGCGCCGCCACGAAGGTGTTGGCAATGCCGCCGCCGACGATCAGCTGATCGGCGATTTTGGACAGGGAATCCAGCACGGTCAGTTTGGTGGAGACTTTAGAACCGCCCACGATGGCGACCATCGGACGGGCCGGGTTACCCAGGGCTTTGCCCAGCGCTTCCAGCTCGGCGGACAGCAGCGGGCCGGCACAGGCGACAGGCGCGAACTTGCCCACGCCGTGGGTGGAAGCCTGCGCGCGGTGCGCGGTGCCGAACGCGTCCATCACGTACACGTCGCACAGCGCCGCGTATTTCTTGGACAGGGTTTCGTCGTCTTTCTTCTCGCCCTTGTTGAAACGGACGTTTTCCAGCACCACCAGTTCACCTTCGGCGACGTCGACGCCATCCAGATAATCCTTCGCCAGACGCACTGGGGATTTCAGGTGATCTTTCAGGTAGTTGACCACAGGCAGCAGGGAGAATTCTTCGTTGTACTCGCCTTCGGTAGGACGACCCAGGTGGGAGGTTACCATCACGCGGGCGCCTTGCTTCAGCGCAGCTTCGATAGTCGGCAGGGAAGCGCGGATACGCGCGTCGGAAGTCACTTTACCGTCTTTTACCGGCACGTTCAGATCGGAGCGGATCAGTACGCGTTTACCCGCCAGATCCAGATCGGTCATCTTAATTACAGACATGGTGAACCCTCTTTATTGAATCTCTATAAAATTGCCTGAGCAGCGCGCCAATCACGCCGGCGCCGCCGTACTAGAAACCGCTGGCGGCCATTGCCCGTGTTGTATCCAACATCCGATTGGCAAAGCCCCATTCATTGTCGCACCAGACCAAGGTCTTTATCAGGTGCTGCCCGCTGACCCGGGTCTGCGTACCGTCGACGATAGCGCTGTGCGGGTCATGGTTAAAATCGATCGAGACCAATGGTAATTCCGTGTAGTCAACTATACCACGAAATGATTCCCGTGCGGCCTTTTGCAACAGCTGGTTGACCTCCGCCACCTTCACCGCGGCGCTCACGCTGACGCTAAGATCGATAGCCGTCACGTTGATGGTCGGCACGCGCACCGAGATAGCCTCGAAGCGATCGCAAAACTGCGGGAAGATGCGGGTGATGCCCGCGGCCAGCTTGGTATCGACCGGAATGATCGACTGGCTCGCCGCGCGGGTGCGCCGCAAATCCGCGTGATACGCGTCGATCACCGGCTGATCGTTCATCGCCGAGTGAATGGTGGTCACGGTGCCGGACTCGATGCTGTAGGCGTCGTCCAGCAGCTTGATCACCGGAATAATGCAGTTGGTGGTGCACGAGGCGTTGGACACGATGCGATGTTCCGCCAGCAGCGTCTGATGGTTGACGCCGAACACGATGGTGGCGTCCAGATCGTTGCCGCCCGGATGGGCGAACAGCACTTTCTTCGCCCCCGCCGCCAGATGGGCCTCGCCATCCGCCCGGCTGCCGTACACGCCGCTGCAGTCCAGCACCACGTCGACGCCCAGTTCGCCCCAGGGCAACTGCTCCACCGCCGGTTGGTGCAACAGGCGAATCGCGTCGTCTCCGACGCTCAGCGTGTCGCACTCTTGCCGCACATCCCAGGCGAAGCGGCCATGGCTGGAGTCGTACTTCAGCAGATGGGCCATGCCTTCGGCGTTCGCCAGCTCATTGATCGCCACCACGGAGATTTCCGCCCGTCGGCCCGATTCGTACAGTGCGCGCAATACGCTGCGGCCGATGCGGCCAAAGCCGTTTATCGCTATGCGGATGGTCATGCTGCTCCTGAAAAAGGGCCGTCCACGCCGGGTTGACTCACCGGCGCCGCCCGGCGCTGACTGGTTGTCTCACTAACCCGCATAGAGTAGTGGATCGTACCGCCCGCTGTGAATCGCCGAGTTTGCATTATTCCCGCGCTTCAGCGGTTTTTCACCGCCGTCACATCGGCATTTCTGTCGAAGAGTGCTTCAACTGAAACGCTTCAGCTGAGCATAAACCAAAGTTTTGGCAAAAGGAACACGTGCGACAGTTCCTCAGGTAACGGATGGGAATTTTACGAGCATAAGATGATCTGGCGCACATTTTTGGCCTTAAGACCGCGACGGATTTTCACTCGCCGGCACCGTTTCGCCGTAGTGCTCACAAAAATAGTCGCGCAGAAATTCGACGGTCACCCGCACTTTCGCCGACGTTGCCAGCCGGGAAACGTACACCGCCCAGATATTGGCCGGCTGATAATACTCCGGCAGGATGTGCACCAGTCGGCCGCTGTCGATGTTCTCTTTCACGTCCCAGGCGGAACGCAGCGCGACGCCCTGCCCGTCCAGGCACCACTGATGCACGATTTCGCCGTGGTTCGACGCCAGCGCGCCCGTCACCTTTACCGTTTCTTCACCGCTCGGCCCCTGCAGCCGCCACAGCCCGAACGGATGATCGCGTTCTTTGATCACCAGACAGGAACGGCCCGCCAGCTCCGCCGGGTTTTTCGGCGCCCCGTGGCGCTGCAGGTACGCCGGCGAAGCGCACAGTATGCGCTGGTTGTCCGCCAGCTTGCGCGCAATAAGATTGGGGGCGATATCGTCGCCGATGCGGATATCCAGATCGAAACCTTCGCTGACCAGATCCACCAGCCGATCGGAAACGTCGAGCCGCAGTTCCAGCTGCGGATACTGCCGCGCCAGCGCCGACAGCGCCGGCGCGACGAAACGCCGGCCAAAGCCGAAGCTGCTGACCACTCGCAGCATGCCCTGCGGCGCCTGGCGCACTTCGGACAGCTCGTCCATCATCTGATCGACATCGTTGAGAATGCGCTGCGCCCATTCGTAGATGCGCTCGCCGTCTTCGGTGATCGCCACCCGCCGCGTGGTGCGGTGCAGCAACGACACGTCCAGCGTCTTCTCCAACAGCGCGATGCGCTTGCTGATAAAGGCCGGCGAAACGCCCAACTCTTCGGCGGCGGCGGCAAACCCGGCGCGGCGCGCCACCAGCACGAACACCCGCAGGTCACTCAGGATCGGCATATTGTTCATGATTCGTGTTTTATGTTTCACCGTTTTCAGGATTGATTAACAGTTAGTCAATTATAGGATAACAGTGTTGTCAATCTCCCCTACCTACAAATGAGACCTCTGTATGAGCAAAACTTACAAGATTGCCGCCATCCCCGGGGACGGGATCGGGCGGGAAGTGTTGCCGGAAGGCATACGAGTATTGCAGGCGGCGGCGGCGCGCTGGGATCTGTCGCTGGAATTCGCCACCTTCGAGTGGGCCAGCTGCGACTACTACCAGCACCACGGCCAGATGATGCCGGACGACTGGTTCGAGCAACTGAAAGGCTTCGACGCCATCTATTTCGGCGCCGTCGGTTGGCCGGACACGGTGCCCGACCATATCTCGCTGTGGGGTTCGCTGCTGAAATTCCGGCGCGACTTCGAACAGTACGTCAACCTGCGTCCGGTGCGGCTGTTTCCCGGCGTGCCCTGCCCGCTGGCGAACAAGCAGCCGGGCGATATCGATTTCTACGTGGTGCGCGAAAATACCGAAGGGGAATACTCCTCGCTCGGCGGACGGATGTTCGAAGGCACCGAACGCGAGATGGTGATCCAGGAATCGGTCTTCACCCGTCAGGGCGTGGACCGCATCCTGAAATACGCCTTTGAGCTGGCGCAACAGCGCCCGCGCAAACGCCTGACCGCCGCCACCAAGTCCAACGGCATGGCCATCAGCATGCCGTACTGGGATGAGCGCGTGGCGGAGATGGCGCGCCAATACCCTGATATCGCCTGGGACAAACAGCACATCGATATTCTGTGCGCGCGTTTCGTGCTGAACCCCGAACGCTTCGACGTGGTGGTCGCCTCCAACCTGTTCGGCGATATTTTGTCGGATCTCGGCCCGGCCTGCACCGGCACCATCGGCATCGCCCCCTCGGCCAACCTGAACCCGGAGCGCAACTTCCCGTCGCTGTTCGAGCCGGTGCACGGCTCAGCGCCGGACATTTTCGGCAAAAACATCGCCAACCCGATCGCCATGATCTGGAGCGGCGCGATGATGCTGGACTTCCTCGGCGACGGCGATGCCCGCTACCGCCAGGCGCACGACGGCATCCTGCAGGCGATTGAGCGCATTATCGCCGACGGGCCGCGCACGCCGGACATGCGCGGCGGCGCCTCCACCCAGCAAGTCGGCCAGGCGATCGCCGCCCTGCTGCAACGCTAAACGCCGCAGATTTTCCCGCGCAGGGCGCCCTTCCGCGCCCTGCTTTGCCACGTCCGTTTTTCCGCTTCGATCGCTGCCGCAAATCCGTTGAAAACCACCGCAGAAGGCACGCCAATACCCCGGTCAAGATCACAACAAATTGTTTACATACTGTGTTTTATCCTTTTACAGATGCCCCAATTGTGGCCCTCCTGTAATTTGTGCACACTCGAAAATGTTAATGAAGAGTGAATATTCCCGGTAGCGACCCACCGGGCGGTTTGCTCCTCGCGGTGTAACAAAACAAATGGTTCAAGCCAATAAGGCCCGGGCGCACCCTACGCTTTGCGCACCGGCCCACCACCGATAACAGGAGTTCACTCCCATGCAGAGCAATCCCAAAAAGGATGTCACGCTCATCGCCATCAGCCTGTGCAGCATTGCGCTGATCGCCCTTTGCCTGATGCTCTTTCCGGCTCAATCCGCGCTTATCGCCAACACCATTTTCAACGGCGTCACCCGGCTGTTCGGTTCAACCATTCAAATCCTGGTGCTGATCGCCCTGCTGGTGGTGCTGTATCTGGCGTTGAGCAAATACGGCAATATCCGCCTCGGCGAAGGCAAACCGCAATACTCCACGCTGGCCTGGCTGTTCATGTTCATCTGCGCTGGCCTGGGCTCGTCTACCCTGTACTGGGGGGTGATGGAATGGGCGTATTACTACCAGACGCCGGGGCTGAACATCGCGCCGCGCACCCCGAAGGCGCTGGAATACAGCATCAGCTACTCCTTCTTCCACTGGGGCCTGAGCGCCTGGGCGACCTACGCCCTCGCCTCGCTGATCATGGCCTATCACTTCCACGTGCGTAAGAACAAAGGGCTCAGCCTGTCGGGGATCATTTCCGCCATCACCGGCGTGCGCGCCAACGGCCCGGTCGGGCGGGCGGTGGATCTGATCTTCCTGGTCGCCACCGTCGGCGCCCTCACCATTTCACTGGTGCTGACCGCCTCCACCTTTACCCGCGGGCTGACGGCGCTGACCGGCATCCCGGACAACTTCGCGGTGCAGGCGACGGTGATCCTGCTGGCAGCGGTGATCTTCTGTCTCAGCTCTTACATCGGCATCGACGGCGGCATGCAGCGCCTGAGTAAAATGGTCGGCTGGGGCGCATTCGCTTTCGCCGGGCTGGTGCTGCTGGTCGGCCCGACCGAATTCACCATCAACAACACCATCAACGCCATCGGCCTGACGGCGCAAAACTTTCTGCAGATGAGCCTGTTCACCGATCCGATGGGCGACGGCAGCTTCAGCCGCAGCTGGACGGTGTTCTACTGGCTGTGGTGGATCTCCTATACTCCGGGCGTGGCGATGTTCGTCACCCGCGTCTCGCGCGGCCGCAAGATTAAAGAAGTGATCTGGGCGTTGCTGCTCGGCAGCACCCTCGGCTGCTGGTTCTTCTTCGGCTCGCTGGAAAGCTACGCCATGCACCAGTTCATCAGCGGGCAGCTCAACGTGCCGGAGATCCTCAGCACCCAGGGCGGCGAAACCGCCGTGCAGATGCTGCTGACGGCGCTGCCGCTCGGCAAGCTGTTCCTCGCCGCCTATCTGTTCATCATGATCATTTTCCTGGCCTCGCACATGGACGCCGTGGCCTACACCATGGCCGCCACCAGCACCCGCAACCTGCAGGAGGGGCAAGATCCCAGCCCGATGCTGCGCCTGTTCTGGTGCGTGGTGATCACCCTGATCCCGCTGTCGATCCTGTTTACCGGCGCCTCGCTGGACACCATGAAAACCACGGTGATCCTGACCGCACTGCCGTTCCTGCTGGTGCTGCTGGTGAAAACCTACGGTTTCGCCCGCTGGCTGAAGCAGGACTACGCGGCCATCCCGGCGCACCTGATCGAAAGCAGCCCGCCAACGCTGCCCGAAGCGCCGCCGGCCGGCGAACTCTCCGCTCCATCGTCGTATCAACCGCGCCCTATGGCGAAATGACAATAAGAAAAGAGGAAGGTTAACTTATGAGCACTCTGATCCCTGAATTTACCTTACCGAAAGATTTCTGCGCCGACGCACGCGAGGCCTACACCATACCGGCCCGGTTCTACACCCACCAGGCGGCGTTCGAGCACGAAAAAGAGCAGGTGTTCGCCACCAGTTGGATCTGCGTGGCGCACCGCAGCGAGCTTGCCCAACCGAACGACTACATCACCCGCGAGATCATCGGTGAAAACATTCTGGTGGTGCGCGGCCGCGATAACGTGCTGCGCGCCTTTTACAACGTCTGCCCGCACCGCGGCCACCAACTGCTGGCGGGCGACGGCCGGGCGAAAAACGTCATCACCTGCCCTTATCACGCCTGGGCGTTCAAGCTGGACGGCGAGCTGGCGCACGCGCGCAACTGTGAAAACGTGCAGAACTTCGATAAAGAAAACTCGCACCTGGTGCCGGTGCGGGTCGAAGAGTACGCCGGGTTTATTTACGTCAATCTGGACTCGCAGGCCGGCACGGTGGAAGACCAACTGCCGGGCCTCGGCGCCAAAGTGCACGAAGCCTGCCCGCAGGTCGACGATCTCAAGCTGGCGGCGCGTTTCGTCACCCGCACCCCGGCCAACTGGAAGAACATCGTCGACAACTACCTCGAGTGCTACCACTGCGGCCCGGCGCATCCCGGTTTCGCCGACTCGGTGCAGGTCGATCGCTACTGGCACACCCTGCACGGCAACTGGACGCTGCAGTTCGGCTACGCCCGCCCTTCCGAGCAGTCGTTCAAGTTTGAAGAGGGCAAAGAATCCAGCTTCCACGGCATCTGGCTGTGGCCGTGCACCATGTTCAACATGCCGCCGCTGGAAGGCATGATGACGGTGATCTATGAGTTCCCGGTCGATGCGGAAACCACCCTGCAGCACTACGACATCTACTTCACCAACACCGATTTGAGCGACGAACAGCTCAAACTGATCGACTGGTACCGCGACGTGTTCCGCCCGGAAGATTTGCGGCTGGTGGAAAGCGTGCAAAAAGGCCTGAAGTCGCGCGGCTATCGCGGCCAGGGGCGCATCATGGCCGACGGCGCCGGCAGCGGCGTCAGCGAACACGGCATCGCCCACTTCCACAACCTGCTGGCGCAGGTTTATCAACCTTGATGCGACGGGGCCCGCGGGCCCCTTTCCCCTGACTTGTGAGGTTCTTGTGAAAATTTCCGATCGGGCGCTATTCCGCCAACAGGCATATATCAACGGCCAATGGCGCGACGCCGACAACCAGGAAACCCTGCCGGTGAGCGATCCCGCCACCGGCCAACTCATCGGCAGCGTGCCCAACATGGCGACGGCCGAAACCCAACGGGCGATCGACGCCGCCCAGCAGGCGCTGGAAGGCTGGCGCGCGCTGCCGGCGCAACAGCGCGCGCAGCTGCTGCGGCGCTGGTTTGAACTGATGCTGGAACACCAGCAGGATCTGGCCAACCTGATGACGCTGGAGCAAGGCAAACCGCTGGCGGAATCGCTGGGTGAGATCCGCTACGCCGCCTCCTTTATCGAATGGTTCGCCGAACAGGCCAAGCGCGCCAACGGCGACATCATTCCTTCGCCGAGCAGCGATAAACGCCTGATGGTGCTGAAACAGGGCATCGGCGTGTGCGCGGCGATCACGCCCTGGAACTTCCCGGCGGCGATGATCACCCGCAAGGCTGCGCCGGCGCTGGCGGCCGGCTGTACGCTGGTGGTCAAACCCGCCAACGAAACCCCTTATTCGGCGCTGGCGATGGCCGAGCTGGCAGAACGCGCCGGCATTCCCGCCGGGGTGTTCAACGTGGTGACCGGCAATTCGCAGGCGATCGGCGCCGAGCTGACTCGCCACCCGCAGGTGCGCAAACTCAGCTTTACCGGCTCCACACCGGTGGGCAGGCTGCTGATGCGCCAGAGCGCGGACACCATCAAGAAAGTGTCGCTGGAGCTGGGCGGCAACGCGCCGTTCATCGTATTTGACGATGCGGACATCGATGCCGCGGTGGAAGGCGCGCTGATCGCCAAGTATCGCAACGCCGGGCAGACCTGCGTCTGCGTCAACCGGTTCTACGTGCAGCGCGGCGTTTACCCGCAGTTCGCCGAGAAGTTTGTCGCCCGCGTGGCGGCACTGCAGGTCGGCAACGGCTTCGAAGCCGGCGTACAGATTGGCCCTCTGATCAATCGCAAGGCGCGCGATAAGGTGTTGGAGCTGCTCGATGACGCACTGAGCAAAGGCGCTCAGGTGCTGACCGGCGCCACGCCGCACGCGCTGGGCGGCAATTTCTTCACCCCGACGGTGCTGGGCGACGTGCAGCCCGGCTCGCTGCTGCTGGAAGAAGAGATCTTCGGCCCGGTCGCGCCGCTGGTGATATTCGATGACGAAGCCGAGGCGATCCGCCAGGCCAACGACACCATTTACGGCTTGGCCGCTTACTTCTACACCCGTGATGCGGCGCGCATCTGGCGCGTTTCGGAACGGCTGGAGTACGGCATGGTCGGCATCAATACCGGGCTTATATCCAACGAGGTGGCGCCGTTCGGCGGGGTGAAACAGTCGGGGCTGGGGCGTGAAGGCTCCGAATACGGCATCGAAGACTATCTGGAGCTCAAATACCTGTGCCAGGCGGTATAACTTTTTCATGCGCGGGGACGCCCGCGCTTTGGAGCCAATGAATGACCAGCTATCAGATGCTTGATGTTCGCGTCGTCGACATCGAAACCGTCACCGCGCAAGTCAAGCGCTTTACCCTGGCGGATCCGCAAGGCCGGCCGCTGCCCGCCTTCAGCGGCGGCAGCCACATCATCGTGCAAATGCAGGACGGCGAGCAACGCTACAACAATGCCTATTCGCTGCTGAGCTCACCGTTCGAGCTCGACCGTTACCAGATCGCCGTGCGCCGTGAGTCCCCTTCCAAAGGCGGTTCCGACTTCATGCACGATCGGCTGGCGATCGGCGATACGCTGACCATCAGCACCCCGAATAACCTGTTCGCGCTGGCGCCAGAGGCGCAGCATCACGTGCTGATCGCCGGCGGTATCGGCATCACGCCGTTTATGGCCCATCTGCACGAACTGCAGCGCAGCGGGCAACGCTACCATCTGCACTATTGCTTCCACAGCGAGGAACACAACGCCTTCCAGCAGCAGCTGATGCAAGCGCCGTTCGCAGACAACGTCAGTTGCCATGTCTCCAGCCTTGGCGGCCGGTTGGATCTGGCGCGCACGCTGGCCGATGTGGAACCCGGCGCCCATATCTACGTCTGCGGCCCGGCGGCGCTGAACGAAGCGGTCTACCGGATCGCCGCCGAACGGGGTATCGATGCCGGTCGCTTGCACAGCGAAGCCTTTGCCGCCGAAGACACGGCGGGCGGCGCCTTTACGCTGGTGCTGGCTCGATCGGGTATTGAGCTTGAAGTAGCGCAAGACATGACCATCCTGCAGGCGCTGGAAAACAGCAAGGCGGCCAAGGTCGAGTGCCTGTGCCGCGAAGGCATTTGCGGCACCTGCGAAACCCGCATCGTCGAAGGGGAAGCCGATCACCGCGATCAATATCTCAGCGAGGAAGAACGCGCGGCGCAGCAGACCCTGTTGATCTGCTGCTCGCGCGCCAAAGGCAGCCGGCTGGTGCTGGATTTGTAAAGGGAGCGCCCGCATCGGCGGGCGTCCTGGTTAAGCTTTCGGGAATATCCATAGATGCTCGGCCGGCAGGGAGAGCCGGCACAGCGCCCGATCGCGCGCCTCGTGGCCATAGGCGCGCACCACGAAATCTTCGGCCACGGTGCGGAACAGGTATTCCCAGCGATCGCCGAGATACATGCTGGTCAGCAAAGGCAGCTCAAGCTGATTACCCTGTGGATCTTCACCCAACCGCACGCGCTCCACGCGGATCACCGCCGTGCCCTCCTGTCCGACCTGCACGCCTTCGCCCGCTTTGCCCCACAGCGCCCAATCCTTACCTTCGATGCGCGCCCGGCCGTCTTCCAGCGCCACGATCTTGCCCGGCAACCGGTTGTTGCTGCCCATGAATTCGGCGGTGAACAGCGTGGCGGGCGAACCGTACATCTCCTGCGGCGTGCCCTGCTGTTCGATTTTGCCGTTATTGAGCAGCAGGATGCGATCGGAAATGGCCATCGCCTCGTTCTGATCGTGGGTCACCATCAGCGCCGACAGACCGAGCTTGATGATCAGCTCGCGCAGAAATACCCGCGCTTCTTCGCGCAGCTTGGCGTCGAGGTTGGACAGCGGCTCATCCAGCAGGATCACCGGCGGGTTGTAGACCAGCGCACGGCCGATCGCTACCCGCTGTTGCTGGCCGCCGGAGAGCTGGTGCGGATGGCGCTTGGCCAAATGCCCCAGCCCGAGCTGATCCAGCACCGCCTGTACCCGTTGGGCTATTTCCGCCGAGGCGGTCTTACGCAGCTTCAGCGGATAAGCGACGTTCTCAAACACCGTTTTGTGCGGCCACAGGGCGTAGGACTGAAACACCAGCCCCAGGTTGCGCTCTTCGGCGGGAATTTCGCTGCGCGCGCTGCCGTTGTAAACCGCGCTGTCGCCGATGACGATTCGCCCCTGGCTCGGCTTCTCCAGCCCGGCCACCGCCCGCAGCAACGTGGTTTTGCCGCTGCCCGACGGGCCCAGCAGCGAGACCACTTCGCCCCGTTTCAGATCCATCGACACCCCTTTCAGCACCGGGTTGTCGCCATAGGTCAAATGCAGGTTCTCTACCGAAAGTTCAATCATGTAATTTCACTCCAAAGCGCAAAGCGATCCCCAGCCCCAGCACCACCAGCAGGATATTGATGAACGACAGCGCGGCGACGATATCGATGGCGCCCGCGGCCCACAGGGAAACCAGCATCGAGCCGATGGTTTCCGTGCCCGGAGACAGCAGATACACCCCGGTGGAATATTCGCGTTCAAAGATCAGGAACATCAGCAGCCAGGAGCCGATCAGGCCGTAGCGCGACAGCGGAATGGTAACGTGTCGGGTGATCTGGCCGCGGCTGGCGCCGGCGCTGCGCGCGGCTTCCTCCAGTTCTGGCCCCACCTGCAGCAGCGTGGAAGAGATCAGCCGCAGGCCATAGGCCATCCACACCACGGTGTAGGCCAGCCAGACGCTGAAGATGGTGCTGCGCAGCGAACGCAGCCAGACGATCACGTTCTCGCGCAGCCATTCGGCCATCGGCAGCACGGACAGCCAGCCTTCCTTGAGCGATTTATCCAGCCACATCGGCAAGAACAGGAACACCCACAGGAACGCCAAACCGGCCAACAGCCCCGGCACCGCGCGCGGCACCAGCACGCTGTAGTCGAGGAAGCGCGTGGCGCCGTCCGGCTTGCGGTGCATCGCGATGCCGATAAACAGATAGCACGCGACCGCCAGCGCCCCGCCGATCACCCCGATCGCCATCGAGTTGACGATGGCGCGCAGCAGGTTGGGCTGCGCCCAGATGGTGCGGAAGGTGTTGATCGACAGTTCGTCCCAGACGGAAACGCCCACGCCCCAGTTGGAGATAAAGGCGCGCAGCACCACGCCGATCAGCGGCACGCCGATGGTCACGGTCAGCCAGAACATCACCACCGCGCCGGCCACCCAGCGCCATTTGCCCAGCGGCAACGCGCGCGCCTGCGAGGCTTTGCCCTTGACGGTGACGAAACGGTTGGCGGTACGCATCAGCCTGCGCTGCAGCATCACCAACGGAATGGTGATGCAGATCAGCACCACCGCTACCGCCGCCATCAGGTGGTAAGACGGCGTACCCAGCTTGTTGGTCAACTGATACAGGTAGGTCGCCAGCACCAGGTTGCCTTCCGGATCGCCCAGCACCAGCATCAGGCCGAACACCTCCAGCCCGAGGAAAAACAGCAGCACCCCGGCGTACAAGATAGACGGCCGCACCATCGGCAGGCTGACGGCGGTCATCACCTGCAGCGGCGTAGCGCCGGCGGTGCGCGCCGCTTCTTCAACGTCGGAGCCCACGCTGCGCAGCGCCGAGGAGATGTACAGGTAGGCGTGGGGCACGTGCGTCAACCCGGCGATAACCACGATGCTGGCCATCGAATAGATGTTCCACGGCACGAAGCCCAGCAGCGCCTCCGCCCACAGCGAGAAGAAGCCCACCGGCCCCGCCGCCACCACGTAACCGAAGCCCAGTACCATCGGCGACACGAAGATCGGCACCAAAATCAGCGGTTCGATGATCCGCCGCCCCGGCAGATCGGTGCGCACCATCAGGAAGGCCAAAATGCCGCCGAGCGGGATAGCGATGATCACCAGGCCGAATGCCAGAATAAAGCCGCTTCTCAGCGCCTTGTAGAAATCCGGATCGGTAAAGATGAACTCGAAGGCCTCCAGGCTGAAGACCTTGGAGGGAGAGAAAAACGGAGCCGAGAGGAAGCTTTGAATGATGATAAACGACAGGGGGACATAGATAACCAGCGCGGTTATCAACACCACCAGGCCGCGCGGCAGGCTCTGCCACTTTCTGCGCCATGCTTGCATAAATGCTCCCTATGGTTGTAAACGACGACCAAAGGGCGCGCGCCTGTACGTCAGGCGCGCGTCCGAATGCAGTCCCTGTTATTTCGCCGCGGCGGCGCGCCATTGTTTGATGTAGTCGAGACGCTTGGCCGGCTGCAGATACTCCAGCAGGCTGTCGTCGACCGGGATCGGCTTGAGCGCGTTGCCCAGCAGCTTGGTCATGCCGTCGATGTCGTTCTTGCCTTCGACATCGTTGCGGATCGAAGGGATATCAGCCTGATTGGCGAGAATATTTTGCCCTTTCTCCGACAGCACGTAGTCGAACCACAGCTTGGCGGCGTTAGGGTGACCGGCTTCTTTGCTGATGAAGCTCACGCGCGACAGCACCAGGGTATAGTCTTTCGGATAGACGATGCCGAGCGACGGATCGCTCTTGGCGCGGGCCTCGGCGTACGAACCGAGGATGTTGAAGCCGATCAGGTTTTCACCGGAGGAAACGCGTTCCATCATGGTGCCGGTTGAGGATTGCACCGCCAGCCCGCCCTTGGCCACGTCGGCCAGCGTTTTGAAGTAGTTGGGATCGGCCTTGAAGTCCTGCACCGACAGCATGAAGCCGACGCCGGATTTTTCGATGTCGTAAGTGGTGACTTTCTTCTTGAATTTGTCCGTCTGGCTGGCGATCAGCTTGGCCAACGCCGCGTGCGAATCCGGCACATCGCCCTGCGGGATCAAGCGTTTGTTATAGATGAACACCACCGGCTCATAGGTGGTGCCATACACTTTATCTTGCCATACCGCCCATTTTGGCAGTTGAGCCCGCTCCGGAGAGGCATACTCCTGCGCGTAATCGCCCGCCAGTTTCAAAATGGTGTCCATCGACGAACTCCACACCAGGTCGCCACTGGTGCCGCCGGCCGCCTGCTCGCTGATGAAGCGGTTATACAGTTCGGTGCTGTTCATGTCGTTGTATTCGACCTTGATGCCCGGATACAACGCCTCAAATCCCTGGATCAGCGGCGCCGCCGCCTTGGTGTCGGTGGTCGAGTAAATCACCACCTTGCCTTCTTTCTTCGCGCCGTCGACCAGTTTCTGATAGTCGGCGGGGTAGCCCGCCGGGAAGGCCGCATAGGCGGAAACGGAGCCCAGTAAGGTGATTGCAGCCACGGTAGCGCTGATTTTTTTCATCATCATCCATCCCCAGATCACATTTAATAAACCAAAAATTAACATACAGTTAATAATTGCGACGAGGCAACGGCGTTGCTTGTTATCTTTCGGTTTTGTGAGGTTGGACGTTTTTCAGTCAATGCCCACGCCCGGCGGCGCGGGCTTTGCGGTCATCCGTGTCGCAGACTATTCTGCCAGGCGTGAGCGCCGCAGCAGGCGAATTCGCTGTACGATGGCGCCCCTGCAACGTCAGAACAAAGCCGGCATTCGACCCGCGATATGCCGATCTTTTTCCCCCGTAAACCGGTCGAAGACGGCCACGTCTCTTTCAAGCCGCACATCGAAATTCCGCTGTCGATAGACAGGGTGGCGCGCTAACGCGCTGCCGGGTCGGCCGCCATGATCCCTCTGTGTGGCCGGTTCACGCCAGGATAAACAGCGCTGGATTAATCAGGTTTTTGTCGCCGAATTATTATATCCTGCCGGACGAAAATTTTTGCGGGCGTACGCAGCCCCACGCGCCTCCTTCTGCAGCGCTTCATTTCGCAGCCAGGCCGTTTATTTCATGAATACAGGCAGTGCCATACCGTTATGACCAAGAGTTTATCCCCGAAAGATATTATCGCCCTGGGCTTTATGACCTTCGCCCTGTTTGTCGGCGCCGGCAACATCATTTTCCCCCCGCTGGTGGGGCTGCAGTCCGGTGAACATCTGTGGCCGGCCGCACTCGGGTTTATGGTGACCGCCGTCGCTCTGCCGGTGATCGCCGTGATCGCGCTGGCGCGCGTCGGCGGCAGCATCAGCCTGCTGACCGGCCCCATCGGCCGCACCGCCGGCCTGCTGTTGGCGACCGTCTGCTATCTGGCGCTCGGCCCGCTGTTCGCCACCCCGCGAACCGCCAATGTTTCTTTCGCCCTCGGCATCGCGCCCTTCACTGGCAACGGCGCCCTGCCGCAGTTCATCTACAGCCTGCTGTTCTTTACCCTGGCGATGGTTGTGTCGCTGTATCCCGGCCGCTTGCTCGATAACGTCGGCCATATTCTGGCGCCGCTGAAAATTCTGGCGCTGGCCGCGCTCGGCATCGCCGCCCTGGTGTGGCCCGCCGGTGCGCCGGTCTCTGCCGTCGGCAGCTATCAGGCCGCGGCGTTTTCCACCGGCTTCGTTCAGGGTTATCAAACCATGGACACGCTGTCGGCATTGATGTTCGGCTCGATTATCGTCACCGCCGCCCGCTCGCGCGGCGTCAGCGACAGCGGCCTGCTGCTGCGCTACACCCTCTGGGCCAGCCTGATCGCCGGCGTCGGCCTGACGCTGGTCTATATCTGCATGTTCAAGCTGGGCGCCGGCAGCGGCAGCCTGGTCGGGAACGATGCTCAGGATGGTGCGGCAATCCTGCACGCCTATGTGCAGCACACCTTCGGCGATCTGGGCAGCGTCTTTATGGCGGTGCTGATGTTCATCGCTTGCCTGGTGACGGCGGTCGGCATGACCTGTGCCTGCGCGGACTTCTTCTCCCGCTACCTGCCGCTTTCTTATCGCGCGCTGGTGGTCATCCTCGCCCTCTTCGCCATGCTGGTTTCCAACATGGGGCTGGCCAATCTGATCCGCGTCTCACTGCCTGTACTGACGGCGATCTACCCGCCTTGCATCGCGCTGGTGTTGCTCAGCTTCAGCCAGAACCGCTGGCGCAGCGCCAGACGCGTCTTCGCGCCGGTGATCGCTACCAGCCTGGTGTTCGGCCTGGCCGATGGCCTGAAGGCTTCAAGCTTCAGCGGCCTGCTGCCCGCCTGGTTCGATAAGCTGCCGCTGGCCGAGCAGGGTCTGGTCTGGCTGCAGCCTACGCTGTTGGTGCTGTTGCTGGCGGCGGCTTACGACCGGTTGCGCAGCGCCGAAAGCGTCAAGGCCGCGTCGTAATCGCGATTTCCGCCCATAAAAAAAGCCGGTCATGATGACCGGCTTTTTTATCGGCTTGCACCCGGCGGCTTACTTCAGCAGCGCCTGCGCCTTGGCCACCACGTTGTCCACGGTGAAGCCGAACTCGGCGAACAGCTGCTCC